>Ga0123357_10000194_pt1 | contig 57164 bp, 46 predicted proteins | sample TergutEmb28metaG_FD_89873 | JGI IMG/M metagenome (GOLD analysis project Ga0123357, IMG submission 89873) | Embiratermes neotenicus P4 segment gut microbial communities from Petit-Saut dam, French Guiana - Emb289 P4 | ecosystem: Host-associated > Arthropoda: Insects > Digestive system > Gut ...
GAGCATTGTGATTGATGGATATACATTTCTTTGGGATGAGACATACGAGCGTGTAGTTGCAGTATATGGTATGACAACCTCAGAATTGTTGAATGCGGTAAAACCAAGAGAGAAATCGAGGACCGCATATTACTACAGAAATTTCGTCAAACGTTTTGGTGAAACGAAATACGATACAGGGCATTTCATCGCTCATTCGATAGGTGGAAGGATGGATATCAACCTCTTTCCGCAGAAGCGGGATATAAATCGCGGATATTCGAAAGAAGGCTCTATATACAGAAAAATGGAGAATTATGCAAAGAAACATCCGGAAACCTTGGTGCTATCCCGTCCGATATATTTTGATGACACATGGCGGCCGTTCTTTTTAGAGTACGGAGTATGGGTGGCGGATTCGGGGCTATCTCTAAAGGTTTTTGATAATATCTAAATCATGTAAAAAATTCGATTGATCAGTGAGCGCTCCGTAGTGGGCGCTTTTTTATTTCACAATATTAACCCAATGAAAAGTAAAGGAGGAACGCAAAATGGGGAAAGTAATTTCCTGCTGTAACCAAAAGGGCGGTACGGGCAAGACAACGACCTGTGCCAGTCTCGGTATAGGGCTCGCCAGAGAAGGGAAAAAAGTCCTGCTTGTTGACGCTGACCCGCAAGGGGATTTGACGACGGCGCTTGGATGGCGAAACCCCGATGAAATCAAGAAAACGCTTGCGACGCTTTTTGAGAATGTCATAGATCAAAAAGCCGATGATCTTCATAATGCGATATTGCACCATGAAGAGGGCGTTGACCTCATCCCCGCGAACATTGAGCTTTCGTCAATGGAAATGCGGCTTGTAACAGCGATGAGCCGGGAGTATACGCTGAAGCGTGTTCTGTCCGGGCTTCGCGACGAATACGATTATGTGCTTGTCGACTGTATGCCGAGCCTTGGCATGATTACGATCAACGCGCTCGCCGCGTCGGACAGCGTGATCATCCCGGTGCAAGCGCAATACCTTCCGGCAAAAGGCATGACCCAGCTTGTAAGGACAGTCACGCAAGTCCAGGCGCAGCTAAACCCTGCCCTTAAGATAGACGGGGTACTGCTCACGCTTTCGGACAACAGGACAAACCTTGCGCGTGATACGGCGATCCTGATCAGGGAGAACTATGGCAAGCGCATGAAAATCTACGACAGCGTGATACCTGTTGCGGTATCGGCGGCGGAAACAAGCGCGGTCGGCAAAAGCATATTTGAGCATGACAAAAACGGGAAGGTCGCGGGCGCGTATTCGGAATTTGTAAAGGAGGTAATAGACGATGGGAAAGCCAATCAAACTCGAACTGCCATCAGCCGATAGTATATTTTCAACACAGGAACAACGCGACGACATGAACCGCGAAAAAGTCTATGCAATCCCACTCACGGAAATAGATGATTTTCCAGGACACCCTTTCCATGTCACCGTCGATGAAGAAATGGTCAAGATGGCCGAAAGCGTCAAAACCAGTGGTGTCCATACCCCTGCAATCGTACGGCAAAAAGAAGGAGGGCGTTTTGAGCTTGTTTCAGGTCACCGCAGAAAAAAAGCCTGCGAAATTGCAGGGCTTGAAACAATGCCGGTGATCATCCGGGAAATGAACCGCGATGAAGCCATCATCTGTATGGTGGACGCAAACCTGCAAAGGGAAAAAGTACTTCCATCCGAAAAAGCATTTTCATACAAAATGAAACTTGAAGCGATGAAACGGACAGCGGGAAGGCCGAGCAAGGGGAATGGTTTGCTGATGGTGAGCAATAGCGATAATGGTTCGCCATTAGGGAATGATAATGAGAATATTCCACGAACAGCTGATAAATTAAATCTGACACCAATGGTGTCAGAAAACGTAAGGCTCCGAACAAACGAACAACTCGGGCAAGATGTCGGTGAAAGCAGAGAGCAAATCCGGCGATATATTCGCCTTACAGCCCTTATACCTGAAATACTTACAATGGTTGACGAATCCCGCATTGCGTTCCGGCCAGCGGTAGAGATCAGTTATTTGCCGGAAACAAAACAGAGAGCGCTATATGGCACGATGCAATCAGAGGCATGTACGCCGTCACTTGCGCAAGCGCAAAAGATGAAGCGTTTCGAAGAAAGCGGCAACCTGACTGGCGAGGTCATCCTTTCGATAATGGGCGAGGAGAAGCCCAATCAGACGGGGCAATTCAAAATGCCGCAGGAACGCGTTGCGAAGTTTTTCCCGAAATCTTATACGCCAAAGCAAATGGAGGAGACGATTTTGCAACTGCTTGAAACATGGCAAAAGCAACGTGACCGCAGCGCTATTTCGCGGTAAAAGGAGATTTATATGGCAACAAGCAAAAGGGACGCTATTTACACGGTTTATCAGCGTGAGCTATTGAATATTGTGTCGGATGAAGACGAATGGACAAAATTCCTGCGTTCGGCGAGCAGGAGCTACAAATGCCGTTTTGACGAACAGGTCCTTATCCATGCGCAAAGGCCGGACGCGACTGCTGTCCTTGAGCTTGAGAAATGGAACAGCATTTATGGCAGGTGGGTCAACAAGGGCGCGTGCGGCATCGCTGTATTCGACAATTGCTCTTTGCAGCGCCCGAAGCTCAAACATTATTTTGACATATCCGACACTCACGAAAGCAAGTTGTCACGCCCTGTAACTATATGGGAGATGAGGCCCGAGTATATAGGGGCTGTCATTGAGACGCTGGAAAACTCGTTTGGCGAACCCGAGAATAATGGGTCGCTTGGCGAGGCGGTCGTATCTGCCGCTGTCAACGCGGCCTCAGACAATTTCATTGACTATTTCAATGGAATGAAAAGATCAGTCACTACAGGCAGCACCATGTACTATTTGAGCGATGCTGACTGTGAAGCCGTTTTTGTGGGCACAGTTGTCAACAGCGTCTCGTATATGGCACTTGTTCGACTCGGAATTCCAACGCCGCTCCGGTTCCTGCCCGACGACGCGTTTGGCCGCCTCGGCTATTTTGATACTGAAGATATGGCGGGCCATCTCGGGACTGCGACAAGCGATATTGGCGAGATGGTACTGCGCGAGATTGCGTCAACAGTCCGTGTCAATGATAAGGAGAACCGAAGCCGTACATTTGCGAAAACGGAATTGCTCGACAATAATGAAGACGAGGAGCAAACCATATCGCGGGAAGAAAGGAGCAAAAGCGATGGAACTGACATATATACAGAACGGGGAACAATTTTATCCGGACCTGCTGGAAGCACAGGAACCGGTCAGCCTCGGGAAATACGGCCTGATGAGAGCGGATTTTCTGCGGAACACCAGGAAGGCGACGTTTATGAATCTGATGACGCAAGGCAAACTTCAGGATCACCTTCTGGAAATCGAGAGGGCGGCGAAATTGCGGATGGAGACATTGACACAGCAGCTCGCGGGAAGGGGTGGGGTGACCGAAAGCCTGAAGGCGGCCGACCAGATGAAGTGGGTTGGCCTGATGAACGCCGCGAAACAGATGGCGGAGGAAACCGTACTGGCGGAGCTGATATACAGTTAAGGCCGCCAAAAGCCAAAGCCACGCAAATAAGCTTGTTTGAAGAACCGGAGAAAGAAACCTCCGGTTTTTTATTTGGGGAAGAAGCCGGAGCAGCAACAGAAATTCAGGGTTTTCAAATTGAGGAACAGGGACAGGATATGATGGCCCAGCCGCAACCAAAGGAAAACAAAGAACCTGAAGGGACAAACTTCCGCATTACAGACGACAGCCTCGGAAACGGCGGCCCGAAAGCAAAGTATGGAATGAATATCACGGCTATCAAGACTCTTCTTGCCATAGAGGCTGAAGGCCGCACAGCAACGCCAGATGAACAAGAGGCCCTTTCAAGGTACGTGGGTTGGGGCTCGCTCCCGCAGGTATTTGACGAATCAAGCGAAGCGTGGGAAAACGAATTCGGCGAATTGGAAAAGGTGCTTTCGCCGGAAGACTATGCGAGCGCACGCGCCACAACGCTGAACGCGCACTACACATCCCCTGCCGTAATCAATGCTATATACAAAGCGATAGGGAATATGTGTTTTGAAAACGGTAATATCCTTGAACCATCCTGCGGTATCGGAAACTTCATGGGGCTGATCCCGGAGCAGATGGGCGGCAGTAAGGTTTACGGTGTGGAACTCGACAGTATTACCGGCAGGATAGCAAAGCAGCTTTACCCGAGGAATGAAATACAGATCAAGGGCTTCGAGGAAACGGAATTCCCAGACAACTTCTTTGACATTGCGATAGGCAATGTCCCGTTTGGGAACTATGGCGTTGCCGACCGTAAGTACGACAAACACGGTTTTTTCATCCATGACTATTTCTTCGCAAAGACTATTGATAAGGTGCGTCCGGGCGGCATAGTAGCATTCGTTACGAGCAAAGGCACGATGGACAAACAAAACCCCGCCGCCCGCAAATACATAGCGCAGCGGGCGGATCTTCTCGGGGCGATACGCCTTCCAAACAACGCTTTCCATGCGAACGCTGGTACAGGGACTACGGCGGACATCATCTTTTTGCAAAAGTGTGACCGCGTATCCGATGCCGAGCCTGACTGGGTCAACCTTGGGAAAACAGAAAGCGGCGTTCCAGTGAACCGGTATTTCGCGGACAACCCGGACATGATGCTTGGAGAAATGACCTTCGAAGATTCCATGTACGGAAATGAGAAGGACACAACACTGAAACCGTTTCCGGGGTCAAGCCTTTCAGAGCAGCTTGACGCAGCGATAGCAAATATCCACGCTGAAATAACAGACTATGAAAGAGAAGGCGAAATCCCGGAAGATAACGAATCTATCCCGGCCGACCCGTCTGTACGCAATTTTTCGTACACGCTCTTAAGCGATAAGGTGTATTACCGCAAGGACAGCAGGATGTACCCGCAAGAGTTTTCGGTAACAGCTGAAAGCCGTGTCAAAGGGATGATTGGTATCCGTGACGCGGCTCGCACTCTGATAAATTACCAGACAGACGATTATCCAGACGAAATCATCAAGCGGGCGCAGCGCGATCTGAATATAGCCTATGACAGTTATACGGAAAAATACGGGCTGTTATCCTCCCGAGGGAACAGCATGGCGTTTTCGGACGACAGTTCGTACCCGCTGCTCTGCTCGCTTGAAATACTTGACGAGTATGGCGGCCTTGCCCGAAAAGCGGATATGTTCACGAAAAGGACTATCCGCCCGGTGGTCAAAATCACGTCTGTTGATACAGCGAGTGAAGCGCTTGCCGTATCAATCGCCGAACGGGCTTATGTTGACATGGGCTTTATGGCCGGGCTAACAGGCAAGGGCGTTTCTGAATTGCTGCATGAACTGAAGGGCGTGGTTTTTCGCGATTACAGCGAAGGGGATGGAACGCAACCGGTTTACCGGACAGCCGACGAGTTCCTGTCGGGGGATGTGCGGCAGAAACTGAAGAGCTGTGAAGCGCGGCTCGTTGAGTTTGCCGCACAGGCAAAAGTTACAGGCGACGGGGATGGCGGCGTTGGCAACGCAGAGAGCGTCGGTAATATAGAGTCCAATATAGAAGCGCTTAAAAAGGTCATCCCGGAAGACCTTGGAGCAAGTGAGATTGCCGTCAGGCTTGGAGCGACGTGGCTGCCGGAAAGCGTCGTAAGAGACTTTATCTTTGAATTGCTCGATACGCCGAACCACTCAAGAAGGTATATCACTGCGCACTATTCCCTGCATACGGCGGTATGGAATATAGAAGGCAAGAGCATCGACCGTTCAAACGTCAAATCGTTTTCAACATTTGGCACAGAACGGATGAACGCGTACAAAATCATTGAGGAGACGCTGAACCTTCGCGATGTCCGGGTTTTCGACACGTTTTATGAGGACGGGCAGGAAAAGCGGGTACTTAACAAGCAAGAGACGACTATCGCAAGAGGCAAACAGGAGTCCATAAAAGCTGCGTTTGCCGAGTGGGTTTGGGAAGACCCCGAACGCCGGGAATATCTTGTGCGGCTGTACAACGACCGTTTCAACGCGATAAGGGACCGGGAATATAACGGGGAGCATATACGTTTTTCGGGTATCAACCCGGAGATCGCCCTATATCCGCACCAAAGGAATGCCGTCGCCCGGATCATATATGGCGGCAACACGCTCCTCGCGCATGTCGTGGGCGCAGGCAAAACGTTTGAGATGATAGCGGCTGCGATGGAAAGCAAGCGTCTCGGGCTTTGCGGCAAGAGCCTGTTCGTAGTCCCAAACCACCTGACGGAGCAATGGGCGGCAGAGTTCTTGCAGCTATACCCATCCGCGAAAATCCTCGTTGCGACGAAAAAGGATTTTGAGACGAAAAACCGCCGTGAGTTCTGTTCAAGGATATCAACCGGCGATTACGACGCTGTGATAATAGGGCACACCCAGTTTGAAAAAATACCGATGTCTATTGACCGCCAAAAGGATTTGATTGAACGGCAGATCTGCGAGATCGCAGTCGGCATTGCGGAGATAAAACGGCAAAGCGGGGAGCGCTTCACCGTCAAGCAAATGGAAAAGTCGAAAAAGGCGCTGTCTGTGAAGCTGAAGAAACTCAATGACCAAAGCCGGAAGGACGACGTTGTAACGTTCGAGCAGCTTGGCGTTGACCGGCTCTTTGTTGACGAGGCGCATTACTATAAGAACCTGTACCTTGTCACGAAAATGCGGAATGTGGGCGGTATAGCGCAGGTAGAAGCGCAGAAGTCGAGCGACCTGTTCATGAAGTGCCAATATCTTGACGAGCTTACCGGCAGCCGAGGGACGGTTTTCGCTACAGGCACGCCGATCAGCAACTCAATGGTTGAAATGTACACGATACAGCGCTATCTCCAATATGGGACGCTTGTGTCACACGGCCTACAGCATTTCGATGCTTGGGCTTCGACATTTGGGGAGACGGTGTCGGCTATTGAACTTGCGCCCGAGGGGAGCGGATACCGTATGAAGACTCGCTTCGCAAAATTCTATAACCTGCCGGAGCTTATGTCCATGTTCCGGATGGTTGCCGATATCCAAACCGCGGACATGCTGAATCTTCCAATCCCCAAAGCAAATTATCACAATATCGCCCTGCCTCCATCAGATATCCAGAAGGAGATGGTGGCGGGCCTGTCAGATAGGGCCGACCGTGTCAGAAAGAAGATGGTATCTCCGAATACCGACAATATGCTCCTGATCACAAACGACGGGCGTAAGCTCGCGCTTGACGAGCGCCTTATGAACGGCTTGCTCCCCGCAAATGGGAACGGTAAGGTCGCCGCCTGCGCGGACAATATCTACCGTATATGGAGCGAAACAAAAGCCGGAAAATTGACGCAGCTTTGCTTTTGCGACCTGTCCACTCCGAAGGGTGGTGACGAATTCAATGTCTATGACGATATCCGGGGTAGGCTTGAAAGAAAGGGTATCCCGAAAGACGAGATTTCATACATACACGAGGCTAATACGGAGGCGCAGAAAAAAGACCTTTTCGCAAAGCTCAGGAGCGGCAAGGTACGCGTGCTTATTGGTTCGACTGCAAAGATGGGGGCTGGGACGAACGTGCAGGACAGACTGTTTGCCATCCATGACCTTGATTGCCCTTGGCGGCCTTCCGACCTTGAACAAAGGAGCGGACGGATTTTGAGACAGGGGAATGGGAACGAGGAGGTCCATATTTACAGGTATGTCACCGAGCAGACCTTCGACGCCTATCTCTATCAGATAATCGAGAATAAGCAAAAGTTCATAGGCCAGGTCATGACAAGCAAGTCGCCTGTACGATCCGCCGATGACATTGACGAACAAAGCCTTTCGTACGCCGAGATAAAGGCGCTCGCGACAGGGAATCCTCACATCAAAGAAAAAATGGATCTGGACATAGAAGTGGCGCGGCTGAAAGTATTAAAGGCGAGTTTTCTGGAACAGAAATATTCACTGGAAGACCGCCTTGTAAAGACATACCCCGCGCAGATAAAAAAAACGGGTGAGCGAATCAAAGGGTACGAGTCGGATATAGCGCTCCGCAACGCGAACTCCCGGGCAGGAAACAACGCGTTTTCGATGGAGCTATTTGGGGAAGCTTTTCAAGACAAGGGAGAGGCGGGTAAGGAACTGATAGCAATCTGCAACCGGACAAACTCTCTTACGCCGACGCCAATAGGATCATACAAAGGGTTTCTGATGGAACTTTGTTTTAATAGTGGAAGCATTGAATATATCCTCACCTTAAAAAACGCGCTCTCCCATCATATATCGCTGGGAAGCGATGTCCACGGCAATATCACACGTATCAACAATGTGCTTGACGGTTTCGATATCGCTCTCTCGGATATGAACGCAAACCTTGAGTCAATGCGAAAGCAAGCCGCAAATGCTGAGATCGAGGTTAAAAAAAGCTTCCCACAGGAATGCGAGTTGAAACAGAAGAGCGAACGCCTTTCCGAACTTAACGCCATGCTAAATATGGACGAAAAAGATTTGGAAGCTATAGAGCTTGACGAAGATGCGCCGACTGACACTTCGGAGCTTAAACGCCATGATTACGAACGATAGGAGGGCTATATGCCATACTTCGACAAAGAGGCTGTCCGCGTGGCGGGCAGTATTGACCTGCTTACATATCTGGAACAAACAGAACCTGGAGAGATTGTCCGGCAAGGCGTAGGGCGATACACGACGAGATCCCATGACAGCCTTACAATGTCCAACGGCAAATGGTACTGGTTCAGCCGCGGTATTGGCGGCAGGAGCGCCCTTGACTTCCTTATCAAAGGGCGTGGGCGTTCATTTCAGGAAGCCGTTTCAGAACTATTGCGCTTTGGCCATTTAATACCGGAAGCTAACCCCGAAAAATGGATGCGGGAGCGCCGCATATTCACGCTTCCTCCAAAGACGGGGGATGGCGAAAAGGTCATCACCTATCTGAGAGGCCGCGCCATACATCCGGAAGTGATTGAGCTACAGCTTGCTTCAGGTGCTGTATACGAGTCGGCGTACAAATTTTCTGATTCAGGCAAAACACGGGCACAGGCGGTATTTCTCGGTTTTGATGAAAATGGCGATCCACGCTACGCACATATACGAGGGTTAGAGGGAAGTTTTAAAGGGGATGCGGCAGGGAGCGATAAACGCTACCCCTTTGCCATCAAACCGGAAACGGCCTCGTCCACGCTTCACGTATTTGAGAGTGCGATTGACCTTTTGTCATTTGCTTCACTTCTGCGGTATGGGCATTGTGGCTACAGCGGTATACATATGATTTCTCTCGGAGGGATACAAATGGCCGGAAAGGAGCAGCGTTTGCCGCTCGCATTAAAGCGTACGCTTGACACGTACCCGGATATTGGGAAGATCACGCTCTGCCTCGACAATGACGCCGCCGGGATTGTTGCGGCTTACTCAATCAAAGCCGCTCTTGAAAAGGATTATGAAGTCGTCGTCTCGCCGCCGCCGAAAGGCAAGGACTACAACGATTATCTTTGCTTAATATACGGTCGGCAAACACAGCCGATGATACACCACGAACGATAAGGAGGCGGATCAATGATCATCAGAGAAAAAGAGCCATAGGCATGTTTTAAAACTGAATACCGACATTTGCTTTATTTCAAGGAAAGGATTTTTTATGAACACAGCAAACCTCATCGGTCGTCTCACACGCGACCCCGAACTTAAGAAGACAACTGAAGGCTTGTCAGTCTGTGATTTCACGCTTGCCGTTGACGATACATTTTCGCGTGAGGATCGCTCTGACTTTATAAAGGTCACGGTATTTGGCAACCAGGCCGAAACCTGTGAAAAATATCTCAGGAAGGGTTTTCTTTGCGGTGTTAGTGGGCATTTCAGAAGCGATGCTTATACTGACGGAGAAGGGATAAAACGCTATCCGACGAAGATCATAGCCGACAGGGTTCAATATCTCCAGTTCCCGGACAAGTCTGAATCACGCGAAAACGCTGCCCGCGAGGCCGCGCTTTAGATCGTTAATTAAAGCGGGAACTGGATACCAGGGATAGTTGTGCGCTCTGCTTATGCGGGGCGCTTATATATTTCCAGCAAAAGTAAAGGAGAAACAACAAATATGGGAAAACTATATAACGCGAAAACGGCAATCGCCGCAATTGCAGTTGCGATACTGTTTGCGGTGGGCATAATGCCGGTATCGGGGAATTGGGCTGTTCTTGCAAACGCAGCCTATGCCGAAGAGGAAACGGACGTTGTTACGGTCTTAGACAAAGGAGGAGAGGCTGTTGAGGCTAAGGATTTAAATATATTGCCGCTTGCAATGGATGGCATGGACGGCAATGAAAGCTTCGACTCGGTAGCCGGCGGCGGCTCGCCTTACAGTGTGGATACGGGTTGGCTTCATTACCGTTCAGATGGCGTGGTTTCCTACAGCCGACAGACAAGCCTTGGCAACCCAAATGGCGCAAGCGCCTTATACGATATCAACGCGTGGGGGCCGGGTGAAGAAAAGAGGATGACGGCGCTCTTCGCGAACGCCGACAGCATAGCGGCAAGCTACGGGATCGCAGGCGACAACAAGCGCGCACTGATACAGGCGGCTATATGGGCGGTCGAGTCTGACATGGAGCCTTTAAACCCATCCCTTTTTTCAATCACATCATTGGATCCTAATATGGCGTCCGCGCTCCAAATGCTGTATTACGCCGCAATGGGAGGCTTCAAATTGCAGGCCGGATCGGTTGAGGGGCTGGATGACGGAGGGGTGCTCTTTTGCGCGGCGTCATTCGACGGAGGCTATGCAAGATACGGGCCGTTTACGGTATCAGGGGCAAACAGCGCCAGTATCGCCGCTGCCGACGCGCCGGCCGGTTCGTATTTCGGAAAGTTCTTTGGCGAAGCGATCGACCCTGTCAATCTTGTGAACGGACAGCAGGTATACTTTTTCATACCTCGTACATGCGGTACGACGGTTGTGCCAAAGATCGCGATAAATATGGAGTACGATACGTTCACTGTCACAAAGTATTCGGGGCTTCCGGGATACAAAGACCAAATCGTTTTTGAACCTTCAGGCAACAAAGAGGTAACAAACACAGGCACATGCCTGGGCTTCGGGGAAGTGGAAATCCTCAAGGTTGACGAGTTGACAGGTGAAACTTTGTCCGGCGCTGAGTTTGTGATTGAACAGTGGGTTAAGGATTCATCGGAATGGATAAAAACCAAAGTGCCTGTCATATGGGATAAAGACAAAAGAACGTATTTCACTGGATTGCTTTGTGATAACGGCGACCCCGAAAGCCGAGTCCGCATCAGGGAAGTATCCGCCCCGTATTCATATTTGGGAGGCTGGAGCATGGAGGTGTCATTCAATAGGCAATATGGCGTTTACAGCAAAGTCAATGCGACAAATAAGCCGGTGTATCTAAAGATAAACATGTCAAAGCTCGACAGGGATACAGATAAAGGCATTGCGCAAGGCGACGCTACGCTTGCGGGCGCTGTCTATGGGCTATATATGAATGAGGATAGGGAACATCCTGATAGGACTCAATTCGTAAAAGGCCAGAAAATCGCGGAGGCGAAAACTGACGTAAACGGGATTATATCCTTTGAAAACTTGTTTCCTGCAAAGTATTACGTCAAGGAAATATCGCCGTCGGGCGGATACCTGCTTGACGATACGGTATATGAAGTAGACGGCGTTCATGGCGGTGATAGTGAATCGATCACCTTTGATATCACGGTCACGGAGCAAGTGGAAAAACAGAAGTTCAGCTTGGCAAAGCTTGGCGTATCGGAAGACGGGCAGGAATCCTGCCTTACAGGGGCGGGGTTCAAAGTTTATCTGATCAACGGCCTGAAAGGTGTCAAGGACGGCAAGCTCGTCCCAGTAAACGAGGAATGGTCCGGCGCGGATTTCGATGGGTACGATTTTGAGATTGAGCCAACCGCGAAAATTGATGGGACGAATTCACAGGAAATGTTCACGGACGCTGCCGGGATTCTTGTGTCCCCGGAACTCCCTTATGGGGAATATGTCGTCGTCGAAACAACAGCGCCGGAGGGTTATCTACCGGCTGATCCGTTTATTGTAATGGTATATTCGGACAGCCGCGAAGCGCAGCCACAGAGGATAATAGAGGACAAAGCGAAAAGGGGCGATATCCCTTATACGCCTGCTCCGGTACAGAAGCCAGCAATATGGGGAGATTCTTCTCCAAAGACCGGAGATGGTTTCAACCTTGCGTTCATGATCCTGATACTTTGCGCTTCAGCTGTCACGGCGGCAATACTTGTAAAGCGCATCCATGGGCGCAGGACGCCAAAGAAAGATCGGGCCAAAAGTGGGAAAGGCGCACAGCTCATAAAAAAATTGCTTGCTATATTTACGGTCACGGCCATAGCTTTATTTTCATTTGTGGCTTGTGCAAGTGAAAACAAGGAAAGCATTCGGGACGAGGACGCTGCGGCAGATGGCGCTGTGGCAGATAGCCCCGCGGCAGAGGCTCCATTGGAAGAGGGCCATACGGAAGTAAACCCTCAAAAGGTGTCAATCGGCTCGGTGGTTGTTGGCGCTTCCACTGTGGATTTAACATTGCCGCCGATCATCCTCGGCATGTCGACCGGCGAAGAGAACCTTACCCCAGGTGTCGATTTGGCGGACTACGCAAGAAGAAAAGATTTTATCAGCGCGAAGTGGAATAAGGACCTTTCTATTACCGTCACGATGACAACTGACAGATACAAAAAATATCAAACGGATATGTCGGTACAGATTGAGGGGATCCTTGAAGGCCTTCTTACAGATACCTATGTGGTAAGCATTGAAAAAGCTCCGGACTATAAAACCGTTTCGGTGGTAGTCGATAGGGCGGCTCTTGAAGAAGCCGGCATTGTCTCAGCGGAAGGCCTCGTTTCTTTTTACCATATCCCAATGCTCGCGTCATACATCAATGTATATAGGATGTTCGTTGGCGTGGACAATGAATTTTCCGTGACCGTCTCGGATTCGGAGACGGGGGTAAGGCTCTGTGGGATTGACTATCCGCTTGATAAATTTACAAAATGATCAATGTGGATTTTTTTGATGACATGATATAGCAAGCACTGGATGTGGCCGGCCACGGCCACCCGCATCCTGCTTGTCAGGGGACTTTCGTCCCCTGAAACCCCTGAAAACGAACTCCCGGAGGTGTAAATATGAGAACAAGAAGCCATCGCGTCGAGGTACGCCTAAGCGACGCCGAATACACGAAATTCATGAACGCCGTCGCGAGGGCGGGTATAACCCAGCAGTGTTTTCTGCGCCATCTGATTGGCGGGTACTCGCCGAGGGAAAAGCCGTCGCCTGACTATTTCTCCATGACGGAACAGCTCAGGATCGTCGGTGGCAGCCTGGGCAGGATTGCCTGCGCCATCCATGCATCAGGGGCGTTTGATCCGAAAGAGTACGAAGCGGACATCGCCCTTTACCGGCAAACGCTTCGCGATATCACACAGGCGGTCGTGGGACCGGAGAAAGTGAAAACCTGATGGCGGTGACGGCGATATGGAATATCACGGGCAGGATTGACAGAGCGCTGGCGTATGCCGAAAACCCCGACAAAACGATCAATCCGGAACATCTGAAAAATGCGCGTCTTACGCCAGCAGAATCAGAGTCGATAAGCAAGGTCATCGCGTATGCGGTCCAGCAAAAGAAAACATCCGGCGGCGGCTCAAACCCCTACTTCGTCACAGGCGTGAACTGCGGCGCGGATACTGCCGCGTTTGAAATGATGAAAACCAAAGAGCGGTACGGGAAACCCGGCGGCAATACCGCCTACCATGCTTACCAGAGTTTCGCGCCCGGCGAAGCTACGCCGGAGGCTGCCCACGAGATCGGCGTCAAGCTTGCCAGTGAAATATGGGGAGGCCGGTTCCAGGTTGTCGTCGCCACTCACCTTGATAAAGGGCATCTGCACAACCATTTTATTTTGAATTCGGTATCGTTCAAAGACGGCAAGAAATACAATGACTGCAGGGCCACCTACAAGGTGATAAGGGAAACATCCGACAGGCTTTGCAGGGAATACGGCCTGTCTGTCATTAAAGGCCCGGAGGCGGGAAAGACAAAGGCATACGCCGAGTGGCGGGACGAAATGGCTGGCAAGCCGACTATGCGCAGCCTTGTAAAATCCGATGTTGACCGGGCGATAGCCGAATCAATGACTGACCGCGAATTCTTCGCAAAGCTTAAAGCGATGGGGTATATGATGAAGCAAGGCAAGGACGTCACGATCGTCCCTCCCGGTAAGGAACGCGGGGTAAGGCTTGCCCGGAACTTCGGCGATGGCTACACCATAGAAAGCATACGCCGAAGGATATTGGCCAATGACAGCCCTGCTAAACCACAAAAGCCCCTGTCTGAACGAAAAATTACCAAAAGGCATGCCTCATCTATCTCACCGCCGCGCATGAGGATCGGCGGCTACTATGGGCTGTATGTCCGCTTTCAATATGAGCTTACCGTGAGGCATAGAAGAGCGCCGGGGCGGAACGCCAGGATGCATTACCTGCTCAGGGAGGACATCGGGAAACTCGACAAAATATACAGTGAAATGACGCTGCTCCGTGAAAACGGTATTAAGACGGCGGGGCAGCTTCTTTCATATCGCGAGGGGATAGCTCAAAAGGTCACGTCGCTTGAAGAAGGGCGGAGGAAGCTTTATCAAAAGCTCAGGCGCAAAAGCGCAGCCGGACATGAGGGCGGGATCAAATCTGAAATCGCCGAAATCACTTACGGCCTTCGAATGTTGCGACAGGAGGTTAAAAAGGCCGACAGCATTGCGGAACGTTCCGGCGTGATCAAACAGAAACTTGAAGCCCTTGATTCAATAAGGAAACAGGGACAGCAGAAGGAGGTAAAAGAATATGGACATATCCGGTGAAGCCGCTGATCGCGTAGTGCGTATCAGTATGGACGGCGTAGTTTACGCGCTTAGGTTTTCTGGTGAAGGCGCAAAAACGCTTGCCGCCTTTATCGGTCAGGCTGCCCGTGAGGAGAACAAGACGAGCGGTTTGATGAAGCTGAAGAATATGCTCAAATCAGATAAAGAACTCAAGGTGTTTATCCTTTCAAAAGAACAGTTGGGGCAGTTTCAAAATGAGGCCAAACGTTTCGGCGTGACATATTGCGTCCTTCGTGACAAAAGCGGCGGGCCTGACAGCCCGGTTGAAATCATGGTAAGGGCTGACGACAGCGCAAAAGTGCAGCGTATTTTTGAACGGTTGAAATTCGCGGAAGTAAGCGCTGAAAGCGTTGAAAAAGAAGTGTCAGTCAAGAAAGATGGGGAACAGAAGAAAACGCCCCCTTTTTTGAGGCCGGACTCTCCATCCCGTCAGTCCGGTCCTACATCCGAAAAGCCAAAGGGCGAAGGCAAGGCTATGACGAAGAGTAATGGGCGAGAATCAGTCCGCGTGAAAATCGTTGAAATGAGAAATGATCGCGCAAAGGAACTGAAACCCGCCTATACCATTGATAAAGCCGTCCGGAAAACCGTCGGCGCGAAGAAACCGAAGGGACTTGGGCGCAATGAAACAAGATGACAGACAGGCTGCTTTTATCATGGCCCTTATTGGCGCGGCAATAGCCTTATGGTTTGCGCTGCTCATTGCGCCATACGCGGGAGGCGGCATACATGTCGTCATTGCGAATATAGGGAAGATACTCGAAAACCCAATGGATATCACGCTGACGAATGATACGCCCCAAATAGCATTGTCGTTCATGGCCATCTACGCAATAGGCATTGGCGTATATATTTCGACAAGACACAATTACCGCAAGGGTATGGAACACGGCTCGGCCAAATGGGGCGCACCCGGATACGTCTGCCGCAAATACCGTGACAGGGATTACTCAATGAACAAACTGCTCTCGCAGAATGTCCGTATAGGGCTTGACGGCAGAAAGCATAGACGCAACCTGAATGTGCTCGTGGTAGGCGGCAGCGGAAGCGGCAAGACAAGGTTTTACGCGAAACCAAATATACTCCAGGCCAACACGTCGTTTGTCATCCTTGACCCGAAAGGCGAATTGCTGCGCGATACTGGAAAGGCGCTTGAAGAAAAGGGATACGAGGTACGGGTACTTGACCTCATCAACATGGAAAAGTCCCATTGCTACAACCCTTTCGTTTATCTGAAAAATGACAACGACGCGCAAAGGCTCGTCACGAACCTTTTCAAAGCGACAACGCAAAAGGGTTCGACTTCGCATGAACCATTTTGGGATACGGCGGCGTCAATGCTTTTGCTTGCGCTCATCTTCTACCTGAAATACGAAGCGCCGGAGGATGAGCAGAATTTCGAGATGGTCCTTGAGCTGCTGCGGGCGGGCGAGGTGCGTGAGGACAATGACGGGTATGTCAGTATCCTTGACGAGCTTTTCTTTCGGCTGGAGATGAAAGACCCGGGGCATATCGCGCTGAAGTATTATCGCGACTATCACTCCGGCAGCGCGAAGACGCTCAAATCCATACAGATCACGCTTGCGTCAAGGCTTGAGAAATTCAACCTGAAAAGCCTTGCCGCGCTTACACGGGCGGACGAGCTTGGGCTTGAAGATCTCGGGCGGAAAAAGGCTGCCATATACGCCATTATACCGGATAACGATACAAGCTTCAACTTCCTTGTGTCGATACTATATACGCAGCTGTTCCAGCAGGTTTTTTTCGTTGCGGACCATGAATACGGCGGCAGCCTGCCGGTACACGTCCATTTTGTAATGGATGAGTTCGCGAATGTTTCACTGCCTGACGATTTTGAGAAAGCGCTGTCTGTCATGAGGTCAAGGAATGTAAGCGTGTCGATCATTCTCCAAAACATTGCGCAACTCAAGGCCCTTTTCGAGAAGCAATGGGAGAGCATCATAGGCAATTGCGATGAATTCCTGTATCTCGGCGGCAATGAGCAATCAACCCACAAATACGTCAGCGAGCTTATGGGCAAAGAGACGATTGATACGAACAGCTATGGAAAGAGCCTTGGGCGAAGCGGCAGCTATACGACCAATTTTCAGATTTCCGGGCGTGAGCTTATGACTCCAGACGAGGTGCGTATGCTTGACAATCGGTTCGTCATTGTTTTTATACGCGGCGAAAAACCTCTGCTTGACCTGAAGTATGAAGTCACGAAACATCCCGGCGTGGGCAGGACGCCGGATGGCGACCCGTCCGGATTTGCATACAGGCATGGCGAATCGCCATATGCGAAAGCCACGCTTTCCATTGGGGAAGAGGGCGGGGAAGAGGAACCATTTGCCGCAATTAAGACAACTTATGAATTGCTTTCCGACGAGGAAGCGGAAATCGAAGCTGAAGCTTCGAGAAAGGAAAAGTGACATGAAAAGACTCGACAAAAAGTATGGGGCAGGGACCTATGGAAGCGGGAAATTGCCGACCAGCGCAAAGACGCGAAAAATGCTCGTCATATATGGGGCAATCATCGTTTTCTTTGCCGTATGCAAGATTTCTGTATTTGCCGCGGATGGAGATCCGCTTGAGGCGGTGAACAATCTCTCAACATTTATCTTTGGGCTCATCCGCGCAATAGGGCTGATCCTGCTCGCGTTCGGTATCGTACAGATCGGCCTGTCGCTGAAAAGCCATGACCCTTCGCAGCGGGCGAATGGGTTTCTCACATTTGCCGGCGGCATTGTCATCACGTTTGTCAAGGAAATACTAGCGCTCATCATAGGGTAGGTATTGAAAGGAAGGTGCTGATATGTCAGACAACTGGATTGTAGAGAACCTGCAAGCCGGGTTGGATTACTGGTCGGATAAACTCGGTGAGATATGGGGGCTGCTCACGCAGCCCCTCGACACATTCCGCGGAGGAGGGATATGGACGGTCATCGTAGATATCAACGGTGCAATACAGGCTATCGGCCTTGCGCTGCTCGTGCTGTTCTTTCTCGTTGGGGTGGTCAAGACATGCGGCTCTTTTGCGGAACTCAAACGGCCGGAGGCCGCGATAAAGCTATTCATACGTTTTATAGTTGCGAAAGCGGTCATCACGCATGGACTTGAGCTGATGATGTTGCTGTTCAATATCGTTCAAGGCGTTATCTCGACTATCATGGGAACGGCGGGTTTTGCGTCGGGGGCAGGTATGGCGATCCCGCCTGAAATGGCGGCTTCTATCGAAAGCCTTGGTTTCCTCGCGAGCATACCACTGTGGCTTGTCACGTTGATTGCAAGGCTTGTCATCATGGTACTCAGCTTCATCGTCATCCTGACTGTATATGGGCGGTTTTTTAAGCTATATATGTATACGGCTATTGCGCCAATCCCTCTGTCTACGTTTGCGGGCGAACCAACGCAAAGCATTGGCATAAGTTTTTTGAAGAGTTTTGCCGCAGTTTGCCTTGAGGGCGCGGTCATCGTGCTTGCCTGCGTCATCTTCAGCCTGTTCGCATCGTCACCGCCGGTCGTCGACGCAAGCGCGGGTATTGTGAGCCAGGTCTGGAGCTATGTTGGGGAGCTTGTTTTCAATATGCTCATACTCGTTGGCGCTGTTAAAATGGCTGACCGCTTTATTCGAGAAATGATGGGGCTGTAGCGGAAAGGGAAGGAAAAATGGAAGTAAGGATTAACAAAGAGATAAGGGACTACACGGAATCGATATTTTTCGGGCTTACGCTCCGTCAGTTCTGTTTTTCGGCCCTCGCCTGTGGGGCGGCTGTGGTTTTGTATTTCACTTTGCGCCCGTATCTAAGCCTTGAAACGCTTTCCTGGCTTTGTATCATAGGCGCAGCTCCGTTCGGGGCAATCGGCTTCATCAAATACAACGGGATGAACGCCGAGAAATTCTTCTGGGCGTGGGTCAAGTCGGAAATACTGTTGCCGAAAAAGCTGCGCTTCTCTGCCGTGAATATCTACGTGGAAGCAATGGGCCTTGAGCGCAAATCGAGTCAGGGTTTTATAGGAAAGGAAAAGGGAGAATGATAAGGACTCTTAGAAATATCATGAAACTGGACGCGGAGAGGTATTCCGTACCGCGCTCCGTGCAACAGATCATACCGATCAAGGCTGTCTGGGAGGATGGCCTTTTTCTTGTCGGCGATGGGAAATACTCCAAATCGTTTGGTATCACTGATATCAACTACGCCGTGGCAAGCCGTGAGGATAAAGAAGCGATGTTTTTAAATTACAGCGGGCTTCTAAACTCTTTTGATTCCGGCGCGACGACCAAAATCTCAATAGTGAACCGCAGGCTCTGCGAAAAGGATTTCGCGGGACAAGCCATCATATCCAAACGCGGCGACGGTCTTGATGGATACAGGGAAGAATACAACAAAATCATAATAGGAAAGCTTACAGAGACTGAGAGCATGATAAGAGACCTATATATCACGGTCTCCTGCTACAAGAGAAGCGTTGCAGAGGCCAGGGCTTATTTCCGGCGGGTAAGCACCGATCTTACAGCACATCTCTCACGGATAGGGAGCCGGTGCTGTGAGCTTGGCCTTTCGGAAAGGCTGAGGGTCCTGCATGGCTTTTACCGGAATGGCGAGGAGGAGCATTTTCGTTTTGACCTCTCTGGGACGATGAAGAAAGGCCACAGCTTCAAGGATTTCATCTGCCCGGACAGCTATGAGAACGCCCCCGACTTTTTCCGTATCGGCGACCGGTATGGAAGCGTCCTTTATCTCCGCGAGTATGCGAGCTATATCAAGGATACGATGGTTTCGGACCTGACAAGCGTGAACGCAAACCTGATAGTCAGCATAGACGTGATCCCTGTGCCGACTGACGAGGCGGTACGCGAGGTCGAAAACCGTCTGCTTGGCGTGGAGACCAATATCACGAATTGGCAGAGGCGGCAAAACCAGAGCAACAATTTCTCCGCTGTCGTTCCTTATGATATGGAACAGCAGCGGATAGAAAGCAAGGAGTTTCTTGACGATCTTACAACACGTGACCAGCGCATGATGTTTGCCGTCCTTACGCTTGTACATACAGCCGATTCGCTTGAAAAGCTGAATGCGGACAAGGACGCGTTCAAGGCTATCGGGCGAAAGCACCTTTGCCAGTTCAGCGCGCTGAAATTTCAGCAGCTTGACGGCCTGAACACCGCGCTGCCGATCGGGGTTCGAAAGATTGACGCACTACGGACCCTCACAACCGAAAGCCTTGCCGCCCTGATGCCGTACCGCGTCCAGGAGATCATGGATCAGGGTGGTATCTACTTCGGGGAAAACGCGATCAGCCGCAATCTGGTATTGGCTTCAAAAGAAAAGCTCATGAATCCGAACGCTTTCATACTCGGGGTACCGGGCGCGGGCAAATCGTTCACGGCGAAAGAACTCATCACATTCCTTGCGCTCGCGACGGACGACGACATACTCATCTGCGATCCCGAGCGGGAATACGCCGCGCTTATTGAGGCGATGGGGGGCGAGGTCATACGCATAGCGGCGGGCTCGGACGATCATATCAACGCGCTTGATATGGTGGAAGGGTACGGAGACGGTATGGATCCCGTCATCGACAAAAGCGAGTTTGTCCTCTCGCTGTTTGAGCAGCTCGACAAAAACGGCCTTGGGCCAAAAGAGAAATCGATCATCGACCGCTGTACGGCGGCGGTATATGACGACTATCGGGAAGGCGGCAACCTGCCGACGCTTCCCGTACTACGCGACAAACTGCTTGAGCAGGCCGAAACGGAAGCGCGGGGGCTTGCGCTTTCCCTCGAACTCTTTACGAGCGGCAGCCTGGACGCTTTTGCGCATCCAACAAATGTAGACGTGAACAATCGCATGGTTGTCTACGACATCATGGATCTTGGACGGCAGCTCAAAACCATGGGGCTACTCGTGATCACGGATGCGATGCTCAACAGGGTCACGGAGAACTGGAAGATCGGAAAGCGTACGCACATCGTGATTGATGAGTTCCATGTGGTGTTCGAAAATGAATATTCGGCGGCATTTTTCAACAACGCGTGGAGGAGGTTCCGGAAACGTGACGCCTACCCTACGGCGATCACGCAGAATGTAGAGTTTCTGCTTGATTCGGTCATGGCGTCCACAATGCTTTCAAACAGCGAGTTCATCGTGATGCTCAACCAGGCTGCTTCCGACAGGGAACGCCTGGCGAAGCTCTTAAATATCTCATCTGAACAAATGGGCTATATCACAAACGCGGACCCTGGGTGCGGCCTTTTGCGCTATGGCAGCAGCCTTGTTCCGATAGTCAACAGATGGCCGAAAGGGGCGCTATACGACCTTATGACAACGAAACCGACGGAGGATTCAGCATGGAGAAGAAAACCAACATCAAACAAAGAAGTATAGCAAGGGATATAAAGGCGATTGATCGCGCCGCCTTTATATCGGACAGGATGAAAAAGGCGGCGGCGCGTACGAATGATGAGGCTAAAAGCATGGCGGAAGGGGATGTTGAACATTCCCCTTCCGCATACGCGGAGCGTGAAGCCCTTGATGGTTCAAGAGGCGCATACCACGCCGCCGTGGGCGCCATCCTGTGCCAGCGAGGGAATAGCGCCACGGCGAAAACTTTACGAACAAAAGGTTCTTTATATGCTCGTATGAAACAAATGGTGTTCAAGAGGGTAAGTAAGAAAGCGGCGGCAAACAGCCCAAAAGCTGCCATAGCCGCTTTTGTACGGACAGTGCGTTCTATCATATCGGCGCTTCGCTCACTTGTCATGATGATATCTTCCGGCAGCGCGGTGATTGCCATTGCTATTATCATGATCATCGCCATATCCGCAATACTCGGGTCGGCGCTTGGTATATTTTTCTCAAACGAAGCTGGGGAAGGTATGGCGATTGACGAAGCAATCGCAACGCTTAGCGTTGAGTTTGGGGATCGTGTCGAGCAAATCATAGCAGACAACCCACATGACGAGCTTGAGATAGTCTCTACAGGAAACGACGCGGCTATTGACTGGAAAGCAGCCCTTGCGGTGTATGCGGTCAGAACGGCAGAGGATCCAGACATACCGGGGACTGTCATTGCTCTTGATGAAGAAAACCTTGGCAGACTCAGGGGTGTGATGAACGGCATGAACGTCGTTTCCTATACCGTCCGTACGGAGGAACGGATGCGAACAGTCACTATAGCCGGCCCCGACACAGGGGACGCGTTTCAAACAACCGATTCTGTACCGGTGACGATACTGACAATCACAGTTGCAAAAAGGACGGCAGAATGGATGGCCGAGGAATATGGCTTTACAAAAAGCCAGAAAGAAACTCTCACTGAAATCCTCTCGCCAGAGTATGATGGGCTTTGGGAAGGACTCATAGGCGCGGGCGCTTACCAGAGCGCGGACGGGGAACGCCGCCAGCCGTCGGCTGATCGCCAGCCAAAAGGCATGTTTTCATGGCCACTTGAAATACCCGGCATAATCACCTCATATTTCGGCTGGCGGGAAGACCCTATCACCGGCAAGCACACATTTCATGAGGGGCTTGATATAGCAGCGCCAAACAGTACGCCAATCCTTGCGGCGGCGGATGGTATTGTCACAGTAGCCAATGCTACTGACAGCTATGCGGGCGGATGGGGATACTACGTGAAGATAAACCATGGCGGTGGTTTTGAAACACTATATGCCCATTGTTCGGTGATATCCGTTCGTGTCGATGAGGTCGTCACAAAAGGGCAAATCATCGGATACATCGGCTCAACCGGGAGGAGTACGGGGGATCACCTTCACTTTGAAATATATTTGGACGGTAGCTGCGTGGATCCACTTTCGTATTTTAAGTGACAAATCAATCTAAAGCTCAAAACTTTTATTGACAGATTCTATTTATATATCGCTGAAACTGAGGAGTCGCCCGTACCGTGTAAGGCGCGAGCGACTCCTCGTAAAGATTAGTCAGGCAACAGATATCACATTAAGTATTTGTGATTGCAATTGTATTGTACTAATTCAATTGTATTTGTATTGGCAACGAGCGATTTGTAGTGGTTCCATCTCCCAGTTTGCCATAGCTATTGTACCCCCACACCCAAGCTGATCCATCGCTTTTAAGAGCCATGCTTTGGTAATAGCCTGTCCAGAGAGCGACGAATCCATTATGGTTGGATACGAGTTTCGGGAAAAGCCGGTTTACAGTAGACCCATCGCCAAGCTGGCCATAGTTGTTGTAGCCCCACGCCCAAATAGTCCCGTCATTTCTCAAAGCCATACTGTTATAGTATTGATCAGAAGAGATCGCTGCTATATTATTGAGATCTGGCACTTGAATTGGTGACAGACTATTCGTTGTTGTATTGTTTCCAAGCTGACCATAACTATTGCTTCCCCATGCCCATACAGTCCCGTCTCTCTTTAGCGCAATACTATGATAGTATCCTTCAGATATTGCGATAATGTCATTGAGATTTGAAACTTTTTCCGGAGTGAGGCAATTTGTGGTAGTCCCATCGCCAAGCTGCCCAAAATAATTGTATCCCCATGCCCATACCGTCCCATCGTCTTTGATGGCCATACTATGCTGGTTCCCTGTTGAAATAGCTATGATGCTGTTTAAATTCGGGATTTGCTTTGGGAAGGTACTATTCGTGGTAGTCCCGTCGCCAAGCTGGCCATAGTTGTTGTATCCCCAAACCCATACAGTCTTATCGTTTTTTATAGCCATACTATATCCATTGCCTGCTGAAATAGCAATAATACCGTCCAGATTAGAAATTTGTGTAGGTACTAAACTCGTTTTGGTAGTTCCATTACCAAGCTGATACGTATTATTACCTCCCCAAACCCAAACCGTGCCATCTTGTTTTAAAGCCATATTGTGTGTTGACCCTGCCGAAATAGCTGTTATGTCACTAAGGTTTAAAACTTGTACCGGGCCAAGACTGTCTACGGTAGTGCCATTGCCAAGCTGTCCGTAATCATTACGACCCCATGCCCAGACTGTACCGTCACTTTTCAGCGCAATTGTATGTCCTCCTCCTCCTGCCATTGATATAATGCCATTTTTAAGAATCCAAACGGCATACAATGTTGTGCTGGCATCGTTCGTGTATGTCCCGCCTGCAAGATATGTGGGTGAAGTAGATAACAATACTGTTGACCAACCAAGGAAAATGCTATTCGCTCTTTGTGGGATTACTGAACTTAGGGTCAATGCAACTCCATGCGTCTTTGTCTGAGGGATTGGGGCGCCAGTACCGCCATTGGCGTCGTATATTATAGTATAGGGGCCGGGATCTGCCTGCCAAACAGCATAAAGGGTCGTGTTAGCGTCTGTTGTGAATATCCCATTTGATAGATATGTGGGACTCGTTGCTGTCGATGATGTAGACCAACCGAGAAAAATATTATTTGCTTTTTTCGGTATTATTGAACTCAGACCTCATAACGCAGAGATCCGTAACCTTTTTCTTGATAATATCGTAATACAAATTGCGGTCAGTTTTGCTTATTTTTTATATTCAAATTCTGTCGGAGATAGGCCTTTAGCGATCTGCGATATTCATGTTCAGCCTTTCCGTCAATTAGCAACTGAGCATCATGTAGATCCTTGTTACGAATAAGAACTTCTTTGATAATAAAATTATAAAAGCTAATTTTGCTTTGCCGGATCGGGCTATCAACAAACATAGTTTTATCAACGAGAATTGCCCTGACAGTATAGTTTCCTTTCCGCAGCTCATTTAAAAATCCAATGCGGATTGCCAAACGGGTTTTATGGAATTTGAATTCTACATCTGGCGGCCACCCTAACCTGCGGCGATATTTTTTTATGATGACATCGGTTTCTTCCGCATCAATATCGTCATCAAAAATAACGAGAGCGATTACGAAAAATCTGGACGATCCATGCGCAAACTCAAATCCAGCATCACCGGAATCATCAATATATACGAGTTGGCGTGATTTTAACATTCGTTAAATTTGTTCTATCTGCCGACAATACTTATTACGTTTGGAGAAAAACGATTGGAGGTACTGAATATCGATCGGTAATTTGTCACGTATGAGGTAGCGCTTGCTTTCCCCGATGTTTTCCGCGCAGATTTCAAAGAAATGGTCAGATAGCCTGAACTCGGATATCAGGTATCCAAGAAGGTATCCCGTTTTTTGATAAAGGACATGTTTTCCGTATTGAACCGGGAGATTTATCTTAAACCTCTGCGTTTTCCCATGGCATATCAATCCGGCAACGGTATCAGGACCATGTCCTTCTTATCGAAATCATAACCGTAGATATAACCGTCCGCGACGCCGTAAAACGTAAAATTTAATTCACAAACGAGCTGAATTTCACCCGTTTCCTGATTTAATCTATACAAGTAGTATTTGTTCATTTCCCCCGGAGTATCTTTAGAAACACGATAATAAACCCAATGATCATCATATGTGAAGAATCTTAAATCAGGGCCGGAAATATCATTTAATGATTTTTCGTCATTCCCATTTCCATCAAGGGGGAGGCGGCTTATGCTGTAATTATAATGATAAAATCCTGACGGTATGTAGAAAATATATTTATTCGTAATAAAGCAATCTTGGCCAGATATACCTGACACAATTTTTTTTCTTTCATTCGAACCCAACGACTCGATATACAAATCAAAACTTGAAATCTCACTGTGATTGTTTGGCGTGATTTCGCTTTGGTAATACAACCCATTAGAATAAGGCAGGGCATTTGAGCTATTGACGACAATTGAATCCTTACATGTCAAAATATCAGGATCGTCGGTGATATTTGCTGAACAAGATATAAAAGGTGTGAAATATGCAGAAGGTGTAGCTTCTGGTACAGCTACAGTCATATATAGTGTATCCCCAATGATCCCCATATTCAAAATTTGAAGCGAAAAATCAAAAGAATCCGTTTTTATGGTGACAGGATCGCCACCGCTGATCGGAATCCTAAATAGATTTGGCAGCGTTGTTTTATTATAATAAACAAAACTGTTATGGACAGCAAAACTGACTATGATACCGTCATCTACTATCAAAGACTTTTGTCCCGTGACGGGGTCAATTCGGTATATGCCCATATTGTTTTCATTGTAGTAAATGATTCCATTGTCCGTTTGAATATTTAAATTATATCTGTTGTAATTGGGATCCAAAATGTCGAACACTTGCGGGAAAATCGCGGCCACGTCGGAAACCGCTTCTCTGTCTGTGTTCACATTTCCATCTATGCCAGAGCTTGCACTGGTACTACCATTGTCGACCTCTCCATTGTTAGTATTCTCATTCGGTTTCCCTTGATTAATTTGGTTGCAAGCTGTTAAAAAACATCCTGCAACCAAAATCCCAATTAATACTATTGATATTAATACTATTGAATAATTCTTCTTCATTTCATTAATAATCTTACCATATTGCTCTCGTACTTGGTGACGCACCGAATTGTAAACCCAGATCAATGAATCCGTTAAAAGTAGAATTATCTATTTCTGTTTCAAAAGCAATGAAATTTGAATTGGTTTCTCCTGGGACTGAGTATGGAGTAATAAATGTTCCTGTGCTTAATACGCCAAGCAACTCGCCTGAATGAGACATATAATCCAAGTCTTTTTTAAGTTCAAAAGGACGAGTAAGAGAGGCTGGAATTAGTGTCGTTCCGTCTGAATTATAGTACTCAAATAATTCTTGGTGTTGTACCCATTCTAATACAGGGTAGCCACTTGGCACACTCTGATTATAATAACCTTTAATAAAACCTAAACGATCGTCATGAATGAATATTTGAAATATGTCAATAAAACCAATAGCGGGAGCTCTACAATAGCAATCATCAGGATGGATATAGCCAATAATGTATCCTCCTGCATCATTCCCCTCGGGAAGTGATCCATCATATACTATATCGGAGTAGACTGGAATGCTCTGATTATGCAAGTTTACTCGTACATCTCCAGTTTTTCCAAAACCATCTATATTATGGAGGTGTGGCGCGGCATATGTCTCACCAAAATCAACATATGATTGTGCAATTGTATTAAATCCGAGATCCAGTCCCGAAGCGATACTGTTGTCAATATCAAGTGCGTCACCGGCATGGTTGATAGTGATACTTGAAATCTGGTCGAACGCCCAGTCAGAAGGTAGTGGGGCACCAATATTCCCACTATATCCGGTCGACATGCCACTAACAAAACTTTTTACTGAATACCCCGCGCTTCGTACACGGGAGCATACGCTTCTTGGGGCATATATACCGACCTCGTATGCAGAAAGCCTTCCCGCTACAGCTTCGAAGTAGGGGATGATATGGTTTGTGACATCGGGATCCATCACATCATAGTCAACGGCAAAATATATTACAGTACCTCTCGGGACACTGTGATATCTGGCGGCGCCCTCCGCCAGTAAGGCATCCATATTTCCGCTATAAGTAGAAAAGTAATCAGCGTATGTCCCATCCCTTTGGTAAATTGGATATATATTTCTCCCACCGGTGATAATACGCGTTACTTCTCCATCGTGAAGCTCCTTAAAATCCCCACCTGTGAGGTATCTTCCGACATATAGATAGTTGTTTGCTGTTAAATTTGCCAAGTGCGCAGGAGTGATCTCGAAACGGGTATCACAAGCCGTACCTTGTCTGGTATTGTCACCGGTACTTAAAAGCAAGGACATCCATGTCTGTATATCTACCACGCCGGTGCTGGGGAGAGCGACGAATGTCTGGAAATGTTCTACGTTTTGTGCCGAGACAACACCGTCAATGATTCCGTCTCCAAAACCGTTGATGTACATTGCGAAATCCAATATTTCAGAGAAATGAAGGATTGATTGGGATAAATAATGTTGACCATTGTAATCCGTTTCATTATTGCCATACGGGATCGTTGGGGTTTTTGCTCTCGTTGTCGGACCAAAAACGCCATTTGCGACTCCTACCGGGAGACCGATTTCGGCTTGTATCGCATATATCAGGGAACTGCTAGTGACCCTTCCAAATATGCCGTCGGCCGGTATGATCCCAATATAACTCTCATATCTTTGATTCAATAGTTGTTGAAACCCTCTTACGATATTGCTTCCGTTTGGCACCAATTTATATTGATCCATTGAGAGCAGACCCTTCATGATGTTGAGCGTGACTGTTGATGAAGAGGCGCTGATGCCCATGTCTGCACGCATATCTTTCACTCCACCTCCAGTACCGCCGTAGAAATGCCTGGTGATCACATTTGAGCCAGTAGAGTAGCCCTTGCACCAAATACCACATTGGATCAGGGCGTATACGTTATCCTCTGTTGTGTCTAAGTCAGCCTGTTGTACAATACCGCCTGTGCTACCATAAGCGGTATTAAAAGCAGCTTGCGAAGCGGGACCAAAAGAATCAGCCGTTGGGCTGATTCCATGATCAATCTGGAACCCCCGTATTATTGCATTAATCGTCTGCCATCCGGTTATACCATCTTCCGTAATCGTATTAAAGCCCGGGTTCCCTCCATATGTAGCGTTCAAATATTCCTGTGACGCTTTTACCATCGGATCCATTGCATTATTCCTCCTTATTAAAAATACGTATATTGATATACCTGATAATTAGTTTGCTTTTTAAATCTCGTTTATACATGTATCGATGCAACTAAAATGTTAGCACCGTTTAGTTGATGTCAATCCCCCAGATATGCAGATTTTTATCCCTGTTATGCAATCTGGCGGGAACTTTGTCAATCACAAGGCATTACTTCATATTTTTTGGCAAATCGCTTGTTGGTATATATAGATCGGTTACTACAAGATCGGTCTCATCCTCGTGAGAAACGAATATTGTGTATATCTCACCGGTTAGAGAAATCTTTGTGTCTTTTACCATCAATTCTGCTTCACGAAACGCAGACAGAAGCCATTTTTCTGGTCCTTCATATCTCACATAGATGCAGTTGAGGACGTCTTTTGTTGCTTCCATTGTAAAAGGTGAAACCAAATTTGGAATGAATGAATCTACTTGTCGAATGTAAGTCACAAAGGATCGTGAATCACTATTTGTCCATTCCAAAGTTGTTTTCATGATTAAAGGACCAGCAGGGTTTGCCATATTTTTCAGAATACAAGAATCCAATTCGCCTATGATAGCGCCAAGATTGATCGGGATTGGGGTTCCTGCCGAATCTATAAACGGAAGGGTAATGGATAAAGCATTCGTAAGATGCAGGGTTTTTATTTCAAGCATGATTTAGAAAACTTTCAACAATTTAACTGACTTTCATTATCCAAATAGCAAGTGAAATAAATAATAGCAGAAATACTGCAATAATTTATTCCCTGATATGCAGATTTTTAGCCCAGATATGCAATAAAAGGTCTTTCAAGATGCCAGAAACATTGAAAAATCAAAGAATATCAAGAATCAATATAATTGGTAAATATAATACCAATAAAGGTATAGTATTGTTTCTTTTTAGTCATAAAGCTGGACGGTAAAATAGCCTCATAAGGAGATACAGCAATGCCAAATACATCATGCCTTGAACCATTTGATTTCAGGCCAATTGGTAAAGCGATTAAAGCTGCCAGAGACGAACGAAATTGGACACGAGATCAAACGGCAGAAATGCTTGGGATTACCGGCGGCTATCTTGCCGCTATTGAAAACAAAGGGCAGAATCCGGGATTTGGTTTGTTTATTTCATTGGTCACATTGTTTGATCTCTCTGCCGACGAGCTGATACTATCCGCAACAACAAAGAAGTTGCCGACGAAGTCTTCTTTAAGGAGACAGCTTGATCTTATTCTGGATTCGTTATCCGACGAAGACTTGCTTTTTATTAAGACGCTTTGGATGGCGCACAATACTTGGGAAGCGACCCGGGCAAAAAAACGAAATAGTAATGAGCTGTAGTATAATGACTTTTTGACAAAACATATTTCATCATTTGATTATAGCGGAGTAACTGATATGGAGATGAACATACTTGTAGTGGAAGACGAAATACTTCTTCATCTGTTTTATATTGATGTCCTGCGAGGATTTGGGGAAGATATAAAACCCATTTTGACGCAATCCGGGGAAGACGCGCTTGGAATCATCGAACAAGCTCAAATCGATGGCGCTTTCATTGATATTGAGCTTCCGGGGATGAATGGATTTGCATTGGCAAGAAAAATCCGTCGTATTGAAAAATATCACTTTCTTCCGATCATATTTGCGACCGGAACGGATTGTGATACCCCGGAAACGTATAAGAAGTATCACAACATCGACTATGTGATAAAACCATTTTCGAGGAATACTTTTTCCCAAGTCGTCGCCAGGCTCATCGAGGATATGGAAGCCTTCAAATCTTTTGTTCCTGAAAAAGAAGGCCGTGTATTGTATTTTCAGCATGACACAGGCGAGGCTGGCATAAAGTTCGTTGACATCCTTTACGCGTCGACATCATTAAACCGAAAAATGCGATTGGTCACGCGCGAGGGTGTATATTACAAATCAAACATTTCTTTCAACAATTTTCTTACGTTGATTGGCGACGAGATGTTCGTACAGTGCAACAAATCCTATGCGGTAAATATTTTGAATATCAGCGAAATCAGGATGTCGCCGTACAATTCTTACAAAACATGGGATATATTATTCAAGGACGCCCCTGCGCATGTATGCGAGCTGAGTCTGAAATACAGAAAAAATGTCGAAAGCTTGTTCAAGAAGAGCCAAAACAATTGGAATGTTAATGAGAGGCTTGAATGATGAAAGAATATTTGTTGGATTTCATACAGAGCTTTTTAGAGGTCGTCTTCATTCTCTCGATACTCAAAACGGTAAATCCCAACGCCAGGCTCGGGATCATAAAAGCGATTGTATACGCGGCTATACTCGCGGGGGTAGCTACAGCAGTGGATGCAGCGCACTTATCTTATCATTTTGTGTTTTCCATAATCGCGATTCTATCATTTTATATTCTTTTAAAAAGACCCAGTCGAAAGCATATTGGCAATTATATAGTCGATCTGCTTATCAGCATTGTTGTCTTTTCGATAATTCAATTGCTGATTACCTGGTTTGCAGGATTGCTCTCAATTGATCTCATTGATGACAGTGTGGCGATAATAGTCATTCTTGCAATTCTGATAGCCTTGTTTGAAAGATTGTCACACATAGTCTCTATACATGCTTTTTTGGATAAATATTATATGCCAAACAGGGTGATGATTTTGCTGGCGATCATTTCGGCTTTGTTTCTGATAACAATTGTTTTTGACATGATTCTGTATTCAGGTGAACTGTTTTCAGCCGCAATCGGGCAAAATATAATATTGGTAGTCGTCGGGTATTTTGTATGCAGCCTCATTTTGGGAATCAGCCTTATCAGAATAAACAGGATTTCAAAAGAAAACACCGCTGTTTTGGAGTATGGCGAGCAAGTGCAAAACGTTGTGAATGAATACCGAAAGTCAAGCCACGATTTCAATCATCATATCCAGATGATCATGAATTTAAACGAAAACCCTGATGGAAGTGCCAAAAATCAAAAATTGCATGACTATATAGAAGCTATGAAAAGTGAAAAAAAGTATTTGGGCGATACCTCTATCATCAAAGATGACGTTCTGGTATCGGCGATGCTTCACCAAAAAAAAGAATATGCAAAGCAGAACGAGATCAATTTCACGGTTCGTATCCTTAGTCCGTTGTCAGAATACAAATTGCCGAGTATAGAGTTGATTGATCTATTGGTGAACCTTATTGACAACGCGTTTGAGGCTGTGGAAAGCTTGGTTACTGAGGATCGGTGCGTCTATCTTGATTTTGACGACGGACAAATAGTAGTAAGGAACAAAACGATATCCGGTACAGGAAAAGTCTCCACAATCAAGCCGAACAGGTTCTTTGAAGATGGCTATAGTACAAAAGGTACTGATCGCGGCTTTGGGTTGAGCAATGTTCTTTCAATAGCTAAAAGTTTTAACATCCAAGTCGAAAACGATATAGAGAACGACTTTGTCATATTTCGATTGGTATTCAAGAACGATTAATAATAATTATAATTTAGCGTCGGCTATAAACCTTTTAGCCGACGCTTCATTGTGGTATTCATGAGTCCGAAGCTATTTTAGCAGTTCATCTGGGCAATCAGGTTCATGCCATAGTCCTAATGAACATGAAGATAGCGCCATGTCGGCAACATACGCAAGTAATAGACTAATTGCCACTACCCCCAGTTGCAACGGTCTCCATTCCTTGATTTCCTGAAACATTTTTTTCTCCTTTCCTTTTCCTAAACACCAGGGTCGCGAGTAGTTGAATGGCTTGTAGCATCACAATCCAGGCACCGATAATAAAATAATAATTAGCCCCAAAATAATATAAAAGGATTAACACGATGCAATCAGCGGTAAATACCGCGATTGATTTCTTTTTCATAGATATTCGTCTGTCCACTGATGTTATAGGTCTTTTATAACTTTCGACGGGGGATATTGATATTACTATTATTGCGGATATTATCAATAACGAAAACAAAAGTGCAATCGGCGCATTAATCAATGGAAGGATGTTTATTGTAAGAATGAAGAACCCTAAGCTGTACAGAAAACATCCGACGTTTGTTTTCAAATGCATTCCGCCAGATGTAAATCGTAAAGGGAAAAGAATCAGTACTGAAAATACAAACTCCAGCGCGCTTCCTATTACGGAAAACAATATGAATAGTATTATCAGTTTGATCGCTTCGTTTCTGATGACTTCCAACCCGTAATGGATTTTAACGAGTGTCGAATGGTCGTCAATCCCGTTGTTGATAAATAGCTTTTCAAATTTTCTCGTTATATCACTCAAAAGTAATTCCCCCATATTTGTTCCCTATAATACAAACAGAATTCGCAAATTGGAACCCGATTTTCACGACAGGGATAAAAACTCGCACATCTGGGAAATTGGATTATTCAGAAGTACAGTAAAATCAAATAGTTAACGTCTCATAATGGGTATTTACCGTTAAAAACGTATAACAAAGTTTCATGATTTTGAAAAACTCAATCGGCTTGGACAGGCTGTTTTTGTCGATTTGGGTTGGGGATTCTGTACACCGTATGGAATCCCCGTATATGAAGCAATTAAAACATTATATTTCGCAAAGATTCAATTATCATGCGTAAACATTAGAAAATATGGGTATATTTATAATATCAGCCTGTCCAGTGCAGCTTGCTCTTTTGCAAGATGCACAGTCGGTCATACCGATCAAGGGAAGGTTTGAGTAGGCGATACGATAGTTTTATCATTACATTTTTTAGTCGCACGATTAAATCCCAAACAATCCAGATCGGAAACCTTCATTCCCCGCGAGGGGTTTGAAGGCGTTTTCTGGTAATTGAAAGGAAGCAGTATGATCCCGGGAGGCTTCATGTTTATAAGCGCCGCCGCTGATTAAGCGACGACGTGTATTCGGCAATGCCTATGAAGCGATTTCTGAAAATCGCGGCGCTGCTATACGTCCAAAATCAGAAAAGACCCTGTTTCGATGAAAGAATCAGGGCTTTTTTATTTCACTCTTTAATTGTATTCCAAATCGAATATCCGGCGAGGCCGCCGCCTGTGGCTGCAAGCAGTTTTTTCACTTGCAGCCCACAGGAGGTGGCTATTCATGTATAAGGAAGAAAAGGTATATACCCGCCGCGTTATTAATCTATGCGGCAAAGAATGTTACTTCGTAGCGTTTGAAGGACAATCAGGAGACAAAGTTGATATTGAAGTGGAAGCGCATGTTTACGATGCCATACGGGAGTTCGAGTTGATTGAGGCAAGGATTGCCCGATCAGACAGAAGGCATTTTGAACACTTTGCGCTTTCCGATAGCGAAACTGAATCCAGGGCATTAAGGAAACTGGAAACGACGGAAATGGCGGCGATTTCAAAAATATGCGCGGAGCGGCTTGCCGCTGTGATCGCTGAGTTGCCGCCGTTACAGCGCAAACGGTATTTGCTTTTTTATAATGGCGGGATGAGGCTAAAGGATATTGCCGATAGGGAAGGTTGTTCTATTCCATCCGTTTCACGTTCAATCAGACGCGCTGATAAAAAAGTCAGGGAAGCTTATAAAAACTTTTTTACTGAGGGGTAAAAAAGTGGACTAAAGTGTCCAACAAATTGAAAGGATGAGGAACTACGCCTGCTCCGATTGAATTGAGTGATTTGCAAAGGAGATAGCAATGGAAACCGTGTTCGATATTCGAGACGTATATAGCAAAAAGGTCAGCGAAGTGACGCTTTCGCGTGGAATGGTTTGCGTGGCTATTGCCAATGGCAAATCAGAGACGTATATCCACATCCAGGTGCCGGAAGATCATGAGAGCGTGATCAAGGTTACAGCACGGGAGCGCGTTAAATCGTAGTGCCAAAATCGACTTTGCAATTCAAGAACCGCAAAGAGACCTGAGGGAGAAATCCCCTAAATCGCTTCGAGACGGCAAGACCGCAAAGAAGTTGCTGACAAATACATATCGCGGAAGCGGTCGTCAAGGAAATAACGGCGTGAATAGCGTCGGAATACCCCATGATATGCAATCTGCACCCGGAGGGAATATGCGAGGGGAAGCCCCTGTTGGAACAGGGGTTGTGGCAACGGCGACACAAGGACTGCAAAAGCAGCCCTGAAAGAAGAAGAACACCATCTGCCGGGCGGCAAAGACAAGACAGATCACACAGATAAACAGGCTGTCATTTGGATCTTTGCTGTCCGGCATGGTTCAAAATCTCAAATTTGCCCATACGAAATATGAGGAAAAGAATATGAAGTTTGAAGAGAAAGACCGTATCACGCTCTGTCAAAAGTGTGCGCATGATTTTTACGATACGGATGCGTTTGATATAAAGCGTGACGTTCAATCGCTGGATGTTGGACCGTGTTGCTATTGCAGCGCTCCATCCGGGATTGACTATTTCGTCAAGGAAAAGAAACAGCAAACCAGACAACGGAAGGAGACTTGAAGCAATGCCGGAAATGAAAATTGAAAATGGCGAAAATGAAAGCAAGGCGCAAGGTGGGTTTGTAAAAGCTTTCCTTCAGGTGAGTGACATCCAAAAAATGATGGGGATTAGCCGGACTGCCGCATATGCGCTCGTGAGACAAAAAAGCTTCCCGTGTGTAAGGGTCGGGAACCGCATTGTGATCCCTTGCGATTTGTTCGACGAATGGGTCATAAAGACCGCAATGTCGGGGAGGGGTTGATATGGCTGACAAAGGAACACGCCGTTCAAAGGGAGACGGGCTTATCAGAAAGCGTAAAGACGGTCGGTGGGAAGGGCGGATACCGATTGGGGTTGATGATGAATCCGGAAGAAAGAGATATAAATACGTCTATGGAATGACTATGAAAGAAGTCCGCGACAAAATAAAAGCCATTGAAGAAAATCCTACCGAAATAGTGACGCCCAATGGGAGGTATGTCAAAGTAGAGGATGCTCCTCAGGAAAAGAAGAATGTTTTGTTTGGGGAGTGGCTTGATACTTGGCTGACACAATACAAGGTCAACTCGCTCACTCCATCAAGCTATGAGAGTTATCGTGTTTTTATCAAACAACACATCAAACCGGCTCTGGGACATATTCCGATCGATGAAATCACAGCTGATCAAATACAGGGTTTGTTGAACGAGAAGCAGAAAGTTGGAGCAAGGAAGGATGGAAGAGAGGGGCCCCTTTCGTCATCTTCGGTGATGAAAATCAAAATCGTGATAAATGCGTCATTGAAACAAGCCGTAAAAAACCGGCTTATACCTTTTAATCCGACGGAAGCCGTGACCCCTCCCAAAATGAAAAGGCAGGAAATACGCGTCCTCACGCCAGCGGAACAGGATCGTCTCATAGACGCGGTCAAAGGTCACCGGCTTGAAGCGCTATTCAATCTCGCGCTTGCCACCGGAATGAGAAAAGGGGAATTGCTTGCCTTGACGTGGGATTGCGTTGATTTCGAGAATCGATCAATATCAATCTCTAAGTCGGCAAATAGAGTGCGCGATCAAGAGACGATGAAAACTGTGATAGAGGTCGGCGGCCCAAAATCAAAGACCAGCTTTCGTAACATTGTAATGTTGCCGGCTGTCGTGCCAATCCTTGAGAAGCACCAAATGTTACAGGAGAGAGAGAAAAAGGCCGCAGGCTCTGCCTACAATAAAGAAGGGCTCGTGTTTTGTTCAACAATCGGCGGCTATATAGAGCCTCGTCGGATCAATACGACGTTGGAAAAGGTATTGAATCAAGCAGGAATAGGGCATATCAATTTCCATGCTTTGCGCCACACGTTTGCAACTAGAGCTCTTGAAAATGGTATCCCGGCAAAGGTCGTACAGGAGATGCTCGGCCATGCGGATGTGGCGTTGACTTTGAACAGGTATACTCATCTTTTAAAAGATACGCTGCATAGTGAAATGCAGAAGATGAATGGCGTTTTTGCCGACGGAGCGGTAAAAACAAAGGAGAAAAATTGGAGGAAAAAAGCATCGGAAAGGGGGCGATAAATGGAGCCGCTGATTGTTTGGTCAACAATAAAACCCGCAAACCGTTGCGGCACAAGGGGTTTGGGGTGCATAAGTGGTCAAACTTTATTTTATAAGTGGTCAAATCTTCTGGAAATGAAAACCCCGAAATCATTGGAATTCCGGGGTTTTTTGGAGCTACCCGGGGGATTCGAACCCCCCACCTGCTGATTACGAATCAGCTGCTCTACCGAATGAGCCAGGGTAGCAAATTCTGTTTTGATTCATGAAATCGCTAAAATCTATAAGTGGTCAAATTGTGGTCAAAATCAGGATTTTTGCTATATTCAATTTTCTTCCATCCCTGAACCCGTTGCAATCACAGGGTTCTTGGGCTTTGTTTGCCTGATGGAGCCGCTGATTACGAATCAGCTGCTCTACCGAATGAGCCAGGGTAGCAAGCGAGCTACATTGTATCATATTATTTTCGGCTTCGCCAGATGAATTACATGATAAAATGATACGGTCAAAACAGTCAAAACGATACGAAATAAAACGGAAAAGAGGGGTCGCGATATGGGAAAGACGGTAGTGAAAACCCTTTGCCGCAGCTGCCATGGCAGTTGTGTGGCAGAAGTCACGCTTGAGGACGGCGCGCCGGTCAGGATAGTTCCGGACAAAGCTTCGCCGCTTTCGCGGGGGCGGATGTGCCCCAAAGGATTGGCGGGCATCGAGCTTCTGTATCATCCGGATCGTCTGAGGTATCCTCTCAAGCGCATTGGGGAGCGTGGAGAAGGCAAATGGGAGAGGATCGATTGGGAAGAAGCCTACTCGATTTTGATAGAGAAAATCAACGATATCACACAGCGCTATGGGAGGCAGGCCATTTGTGTGGCCCAGGGGACAGGCAGGCACCATATGAACCAGTGCATACGGTTCGCGAATACGCTCGGTACTCCCAACTGGATAGAGCCGGGCTTTGCCGAGTGCTTTTTCCCGCGCATAGCCGTCGCGAAAATGACGATCGGCGAATTCCAGCCCTGCGATTACTATGGCGGCGTCAATCCCGAATGCGTCTGCGTGTGGGGGCACAACCATATCCTCTCCGGACATGGCGGGGAAAATATGTTCCTTGTCGGCGACGCGATAGAAAGCGGCGCCAAACTGATAGTCGTCAATCCGAGAAAGACCGTCCTCGCGGAACAGGCGGATATCTGGCTCAGGCTCAGGCCCGGGACGGATGCGGCCCTGGCGCTTGGCATGATCAATGTGATCATCTCCGAGGAGCTTTACGACAGGGATTTTGTCGAAAACTGGACATACGGGCTTGAGGAATTGAAACGCAGGGCTGAGGAATACCCACTGGACAAAGTGGAGCAAATCACCTGGATCCCCGCAGAAATGATACGCGAAGCGGCGCGTATGTTCGCTGCCGCGAAACCGGGAATGATGGAATGGGGCGTGGCACTTGAGCATACCGTGAATTGTATCCAGGCGGTGCGCGCTGTAGGCGCAATCCCGATCCTGACAGGCAATATCGACGTTCCCGGCGGTTGGGCGGAAGGGCGCGGGGCCATACCGCCGCCGGACAAAAATATCGACCGTTTGCCACAGGAGATGAAAGAGATAAGGCTCGGCATAGAAGACTACAAGGTTTTGTCCTCGATTGACGCGCCAAACCCCGGCGCGCATATACCTACCGTGCTGGGGGCAATGCTGACGGGGAAGCCCTATCCGGTGAAAATGCTCATCCTGTCAGGCAACAACGGGCTGCTCAGCATCGCTGAAACAAAGAAGACGTACGAGGCGTATATGGCGAACGAGTTCATCTGCTGTATGGATCTTTTCATGACGCCGACAGCGGAAATCGCGGATCTCGTACTGCCTGCCGCTTCATGGATGGAGCTTGACGAAATTGTCGGATTCCCGGCTTATTCAGCCAATACGATCCTCGTGCAAAAACAGCTTACGCGAACCCATGAATGCGTTTCGGACGAAGAATTTTACTGCGAGGTATGCAAGCGTCTCGGCCTCGACTGGGGAGCGGACGAAGCGGATGGCGTGCTCGACGAACAGCTTGCGGTGACGCGCAAAAAGTTCCCGGAATTCGCGGATCTTACTCTTGAAAAGATGAGGGGTCTCACATATTTGTCGCTGGAGCCCGAATACCGGAAATATCTCAAAAATGGGTTTCGGACAAATACCGGCAAAGCCGAACTCTATTGCACCCAGCTTGAAAAGTGGGGCTGCGACCCCCTGCCGTCTTATACGGAACCGGCCGAGACGCCCGTGAGCAGACCTGATCTCGCTGAGGAATATCCTCTCATTTTGACAACAGGCGGCAGATCGATATACTTTTTCTGCACCGAACACAGGCAGATCCCGGCGTTGAGGTCAAAGCATCCATTCCCGCTCATCGATATCCACCCGGACACGGCGAAAGAATACGGGATAGAAAACGGGGACTGGGTATGGATAGAGTCGCCGCGCGGCAAGATCACGCAGAAGGCAAACATCACGGACGGGATAGACCCGCGCGTCGTCAACTGCGAATACGGCTGGTGGTATCCGGAAGAGAAAGCACCGGATCACGGGCTCTGGGAATCAAACGTAAATGTGCTTACCTCGATCGCCCCGCCGTACGATCCGGCCATGGGATCATATCCGCTTCGCGGATTCCTGTGCAGGATATCAAGAAATGAAACGGGCCAACGCATTGAGGGACGCTATAAACGCTATATGAATTCGCAGCTTCCCTAAATCCCGCCCGCGATACGCTTCTTCATCAGTTCGGGCTGGGTCGAGAACGCGATGGCCGTCATATCGGTGATCTGCTGTTCCTTGTAAAGCCTGAGCAGGGAGCCGTCCATCGTCATCATGCCATCGGCGGCCGAAGAAGAGATGACGCCGTCAATCTGGTGGATCTTGCTTTCGCGAACCATATTGCGTATAGCGTCGTTCACGATCATCACCTCGAAGGCGGGAAGGACGCCGCCTGAGCTTTTCGGGACGAGCTGCTGGCTGATGACAGCGCCAAGCACCATCGCGAGCTGGACGCGGATCTGCCCTTGCTGGTTGGCGGGGAAAGCGTCGACAATACGGTCGATGGTATTGGCCGAGCCGACCGTATGCAGCGTAGAGAGTACGAGGTGCCCCGTCTCGGCTGCCGTCATGGCGATTTCGATTGTTTCCGAGTCTCGGAGTTCGCCGAGCAGGATGACGTTCGGCGCCTGCCTGAGCGCGGCCCTAAGCGCCACCGCGTAGTTTTTCGTGTCAAGCGAAACCTCGCGCTGGCTGACGATGCTCTTGTTGTGCCGGTGCAGAAATTCTATTGGGTCTTCAATCGTGATGATATGGGCGTTGCGGGCCTTGTTTATCTCGGCGATCATGCAGGCGAGCGTCGTGGATTTGCCGCTGCCCGTCGGGCCTGTTACGAGGACAAGGCCTTTTTTCCGCTGCGCCTGGTCGAGCGCGATTTGCGGGATATCGAGAGAACCCGGATCCGGCAGGTCAAAAGCTACGATACGGATGACAGCCGCAAGCGTGCCGCGCTGCTTGAAAGCGCTGACGCGGAAACGCGCCACGCCGGGAAGCGAAAACGAAAAGTCGTCGTCGCCCGCTTCTTCAACGCGGTTGATATCCCGGTTTGACGCCATCATATAGATTTCCTGGAGGTATTCCATCGTATCATCCGGCATCAGGCGGGCTTCGTGAAGCTCCATGATCTCGCCGCCGAGTTTCATCGAGAGCGGTTTGCCGGATATCAGATATATATCTGAAGCCCCCCTTCCGGCCGCTTCTGTAAGTACATTTTCAAGTATCAAATCCATTGTCCGGTGTCCCCATCCTTTAAGGTATGAAAAGATTTACGTTGTCGTCCGGCACCCAGTCCTTTGCCGGCACGACCTGCCAAAGTTCCCGCGTGAGTTTGCCGCCGCTGTCCGCAAGCAGCTCTACATTCAGGTTTCTGTTGTCGTCGATCGGGACCGTATATTTGATAAGCGTCCCTTCGTCCGAATCGGAGAGCGTATAGCCTCCGCGCGCCAAATCCGCGCGCCAATCGCTGCTGGTTTTGATTGCCTTTGAGACTTCGGCCATTTTGTCTTCAGCGGCCGAGTCGGCGTCGTAATACGCCTTCACGCCGTCAGAAGTCTTTTGTGAAAGCTTGAGGTCCGCCTTTGACGTCGTGATGGAAAGCGCGGAGAAAACGACAAGCACGAGTATCACAAGTATGGCGATGATGGATGAAACCCCCATCGACGACCCGAATGACGCTTTTCTTCGCGTAAACCTTGACATCAGCCCACAAACTCCTTTACGTGAAGCGAATATATCGAATCAGTGACGTCCTTCTTGTATACGCTGACCATCGCGTCGCGCATGTCGGCTGAACTCGACTTGTCGTCGAGCGATACCGTATAGTAAGCGTCCGCGGCGTCTGTAGCTTTCCATGTCCGGTCGAAATAGAGCGGCTCGATATCCGGCTTCCCTGCTTTGAACTGTTCCGCAATCGTCTGCGCGTTGATCGACGACATCGTCAGTTCATGGGATTCAGTACTTACATTGAAAGCGTTGGCAAAGATCTGGGTGCATATGGCCGCCGCCAGCGTGAACACAAGGATGATGATCATAAGTTCGAACAGAAAAACCGCGGATTTTGAAGTCTTCATTTTCCGGTCCTCCCCGCGATGAACGTCGTGTTCTGGTCGCCTTCGACCGTCTCGACCGAGATTTCAATTCCCCCATCCTTGATCGCGGCATCCAGCGATTTGAGCTCCATGATCTTCTGCGCCGCGGCCGGGGCCACGGTGTCGCCCTGGCTGACGGTAGCTTCGCAAAGCTCGTCGTTTGATACGAAGACCCATGATTCGTACACCTTGCCGCCAACAGTCTCGGACAATACGAGCGCCGGGCTGCCGTCTACTTCGCGTACACTGTAATTGTCGCCGGGGCAGGTCCTGATCTTTTCCGTGAGATAGACGAGGCTTGTACGCGTATCGAAGTTCGCCTGCATCTTGTCAGCGCTGTTCGCGTAGACCTTCGCCCCCATGATCGCCACAAAGACCGCGGACAGAGCAAAGATGCCGAGCAGCAGGATGGTGAACATCATATTGACAGAGTGTTTTTTCTTGCCCACTAGTTGCCACCTCCGCTTTGGGCTATTGGAAACACCTTGATTTCCGGCACCATATTGGAACCGATCACGCGGTAGTGATATACGTATTTGCTTTTGTCGAGCGTCAGCCCGTAGTTGTCGACCAGATACTGGAGCGACGGCGGGAATTGTGATTCAAGCGCGTAGCATTGCACTGCCGCTTTTATGATAGCGTCCTGCGCGATCTGAATCTGCTTATCCTCCTGTGTCGAGCCGAGGTTGCCAAGCCCGATATATACGAGGATGACCGCGGCGACCACTACGGCAACGAAGCTTACCACCTTGATTGTTTCCGATGTTTTTTTCGCCCTGAATACGCGTCGCACTTTTTGCCTCCTGTTTGCCCTTGCTTGTCCCCTACATGATCGAATTCATGACGCCGAGCAGCGGAAGCATGGCGGAGAGCAGTATGAGCCCGACAATAACGCACAGTATCGCGACCATCGTCGGCTCGATGATCGAAATAAGGTTGTCAAGCCTTTCGTCGACTTCCTTTTCATAATCGTCCGCGATTTGTTCCATGACATTGTCCAGGTTCCCGGATTTGAACCCGAGCGTGAGCATACGGCCCTGCATGCCGGAAAATATCTTTGTCTGTACGACGGCGTTTGTGAACGACTCGCCCTGTTCCGTCAGCCGCTTGAGCTGTTCGACTTTGCCATACATTTTCGGGTTGCTCATCAGCGGAAGCGTGAGTTCTACGGCCCGGTCGATATCGAGGCCGCTCGCGAGCATGAGGCTCATGCCCGAAGCGAACTTTGCCGCCGCCATGCGGTCCGAAAGCTGCCTGAAAAGGCTTTGCCCAAAAGCGCTGAGCGATTTCCTGCCGCCCGGCGTGAGGCGCATGATGATGAGTATCGCCGCGATGGCTACGATGACGATGACGATCACTACGGAGCTGTTGCTGATGATCTCGCCTACGCGCATCGCGCCCTGGGCCAGCGGCGTCATTTCGCCGCCGAGCGTATTGAACACCTGATTGAAAATCGGAAGGACCTTCGTCACAAGTATGACGATGATTACAATAAGTATCACAAGCATTATTGCGGGATATGTGATCGCGCTCTTCGCGCTCTTGCCGATATTGTCTTCGCGTTCGTAGTAGCGTTTCAAAGAGTCGAGCACGCGGTCGAGCCGCCCGGAAGCCTCGCCGATTTCGACCATCTGCGTCATATAGATGGGAAACACGCCTGTATCCTTCAGCGCGTCAGCAAGTGAGCCCCCGAGCTCGAGTTTCTCGAGTATTTTGCCCAGCAGCTTTTTGGCGGATTCGGTTTCCGAGTCCTCCATCAGAATCATGATCGCCTCAGAAAGCGGTATGCCCGTTTTGACCGTGAGTGAAAGCTGCGCTGCGAACGCAGAAAGCTCCTCGGCTGAGAGTGTTGATTTATTTGCCATATCGTCCTCCAGGTTTCCCCCTTAAGCTGTACCTCATTATTATACCATCATTGTCCTGTTCATATATTGACTCTATCCGCCATTGCCTCATTTTTTCTGGCATCGTGCCCGTCAATAAAAATATACCGGATTGTAATTTTGCCCGTTGCCAACCAAATTCGGGTCGGCCCTGTCGCCGCTCGCCGCGAATGTCGGATCCATGAGCGTCCATTTGTCCGCGTCGAACTGGATCATGTTCGCGACCCATCCCGTGCCGTCGACATACACGCTGATCCAGGCGTGGTACGCGTCCCCGGCGTACCCGACCACGAGCTTGCAGGGTATGCCCTGCGACCTCAGCATGCAGGATGTCAGCGACGCGTAATCAAAACATATGCCTTTCCCCGTCGAAAGCGTCTCATCCACATCCGGTATGTAGCCGCTCTGGACGTTCGCGGCCTTGTCGTAATCGTATACGACGTTTGACGTGACGAAAAGGAAAACGCTCTCAATCACCTTGAGGTCGCTTTTGGCGCCTTGCGCGACTTCCGCGCTTTTCGCCACGGCTTGCGTCGCATCCGTGAAATTGCAATACTGGTTGGGCCTCAGGAAGGGCGAAAACTCGTCAGTGATATCGGATTGGACCGTTCCCGCGCAGGCCTGCGAGTACTTGTCGCCTTCGATATTGAGAAACATCGCTACATTGTAATTGCCGCTGCCGTCAGTGAGCGGAAAGGCCGCGAAATCCGTGCCGGGCGCGACGTCGTATGTATAAGTCGAGCCGCCGTCCTTCGTGATCTGGAGCTTGATCCTCGTATTGTCGCCCTCGTATTTCGCCATGATGTAGCCGTCGGACGCATTCGAGTAGTCTATCGTGGCGCCGTTGCCGTCGATGGTCAAAGCCCCGTCGGCGGAATTTGCCAGTACGCGCGGCGTATCGTCGCGGACCGGGGCGTTCGGATCGTCCTTGATCGTGCCTTTCGAGCTTCCGGTGATATTGCCGATGATATTCCCGACTTGTGAGCCGAGATTTTCGCCGCCGTTGTCTCCGCTCGCACTGTTGTCGCTCCCACCGCACGCGGAGAAAACGATAGCTACAAAAGCAAGTAAAACACACAAAAAATAGATGTAAAAGCGCTTCCCCATATGCGTATTTTAACACATTCTTTGAAAAGTCAATAAGAAAATGCTAATATATTTGGATTACGTAAAGGGTAGGAAAGGATACAGGACATGGCTATTTTTGAAGGATCAGGAGTCGCTTTGATCACTCCCTTCAGTAACGGGGAGGTCGACTATGAAACATTACGCGAGCTGCTGGAATGGCAGGTGGAAGAAGGGACCGACGCGATCATAAGCTGCGGGACGACAGGGGAGGCTTCGACCCTTACCGACGACGAGCAGATCGCGGTCATCAAGTTTACGGTAGACGCCATTGGGGGGCGTATCCCGGTGATCGCCGGCGTGGGGAGCAACTATACGGCGCACGGCGTTGAACTGACGAAACGCGCCGAGGGTGCGGGCGCCGACGCGCTCCTGCATGTGACGCCGTACTACAACAAAGCGTCGCGGAAAGGGTTGATCGAGCATTTCGACGCGATGGCGAAAGCGACTTCGCTGCCCATATTGCTCTATTCGGTCGCGGGGCGCACGGGCATGAACATCACGCCGCCTGTCTGCGAAGAATTGGCCGGAATCAAAAACATCGTCGGTATCAAAGAAGCCAGCGGCGATATATCGCAGGTCGTCGAGATCGCGCGCCGCGCGCCGGAAGGCTTTGACCTCTATTCCGGCAACGACGATATGATAGTGCCGCTGCTCTCGGTGGGCGGCAAAGGCGTGATCTCCGTATTGGCGAATGTGGCGCCAAGGGACACGCACCTGATGGTGAGAAAATTCCTTGACGGCGACGTGAAAGGCGCCTGCGCGATACAGCTGCGCGCGAAGCCGCTGATCGACGCGCTGTTTTGCGAAGTCAACCCGATACCTGTCAAGGCGGCGCTTCACCTGATGGGCAAATGCGAGTACGAGTACCGCATGCCTCTCTGCCGGCTCGAAGACGCGAATTTCGCGAGGGTCGAAAAAGAAATGAGTGCGTATGGCCTCATTTAACTGTAAAGACTATCCGACGATCGCGCTCGATGACGCGGCCGGGGAGATTGTCATCATAGACCAGACGCTCTTGCCGGGAGAGACCAGGCTTCTCCGGCTGTCAAAACTTGAAGATATCTGGGAAGCGATCAAAACTCTGCGGGTACGCGGCGCGCCGGCTATCGGAGTGACGGCCGCTTTTGCCGTATACCTGGCAGGCAAGGCGATCGACGCCGATGATATCGGCGAGTTCGAAACGCGGCTTGGCAAAGCCGCCGACTATCTGGCGTCCGCGCGCCCGACGGCGGTCAACCTGTTCTGGGCTTTGAACCGCATGCGGCGCGTCGCCAGTGACGCGCGGGCAGGCAGCGTTCCTGTCTCGAAGGTGAAAGAGCTGCTGCTGAGCGAGTCGTTGGCTATCAGGGATGAGGATATCGCCATATGCAAGGCGATCGGCGAGCATGCGCTCGAATTGCTGAAGCCGGGTATGGGTTTGCTCACGCATTGCAACGCGGGCCGTCTCGCGACGGTCGAGTACGGCACGGCGACGTCCGCCATGTATCTGGGACACGAGAGAGGGTATGGTTTCAGGATATATTGCGATGAAACAAGGCCGCTGCTCCAGGGCGCGCGGCTGACCGCGTTTGAACTATCGGCGGCCGGGATGCGGCCGACAGTGATCTGCGACAACATGGTTTCCTCGCTTATGAAAGCAGGCAAGATAGATGCTGTTTTCACCGGCTGTGACCGCGTCGCGGCAAACGGGGATTCGGCCAACAAGATAGGCACTTCCGGCGTCGCGATCATCGCGAAACATTACGGCGTGCCGTTCTATATCTGCGCGCCGTCTTCTACGCTTGATATGGATACGCCGGATGGCGGCGGTATCGTGATTGAGCAGCGTTCCCCGGAAGAAGTGACGGAGATGTGGTACCAGCGGCGTATGGCGCCGGTTGACGCCGGGGTGTACAACCCCGCATTTGACGTCACGGACGCGGAGCTCATCACCGCGATCATCACGGAAGACGGAGCCATCCCTCCGGAAAAATTGCGCGAGCGCTATTGATCAGCGAGGAGCGCCGCGGCGTCCGCTATTTCCGTTTCGTCAAAAATGACAAAGCCCGCGGTTTTCAGCAGCTCGGCCGCAAGCCCGTTCCCGGGTACTTTGTTCCCGGAAAACGTACCGTCGTAAATCAGCTTGCCTCCGCATGACGGGCTGCGCGACTTCATGATGCAAAAGCACACGTTTTCCTCAAGCGCCAGCCGCAGGGCTTCCCGGGCGCCTTTCATGAACGCGTCCGTCACATCGTCTCCCGCCCGGGTGACGACTCTATCGTTTCTGCGCTGCGCGTCCGGCCTCGGCGTCGCCAAACCGCCGAATACCTCGGGGCAGACCGGGACAAGCCGCCCCTCGGCTTTCCAGCCGAGGAACACAGGGTCAAGCAGCGGGACGTCAACGCCGTCGTATCTCACCGTACGGTCCCCAAAGAGGCATTCGCTCACCAATATTTTTCGCATCCCACCCTCGTTTTTCTTTAAATTGACTTTCAGTCAGATTCGTGCTTGAATATATACCGTTAATTAATGTAATATACCTTATTTCGCAATAGAAATGTGGTATTATTTACATGGCGGATGAGTACTAACGTCGGCGTGGGGAACAGGGGAGACATAAAGCTTCGGGTATGACGGATCGGTCTTCAGGTGCAGGGTTTGTATTGTGTTTGAACAGACGGTTTTACGAAGAGGTAGTATGAGCAGCGACGAAAGAAAAACAATACTGACGATCGACGACGATCCTATCATTTTGAATCATATCATGAGCATTCTGAAGGATGACTATACGATTCGTCCTTTTACGTCCGGCGAGGCGGCGCTTCGGTTCCTTGAAACGCACCCGGTGGATTTGATCCTGCTTGACTGCAATATGCCGGGGGGATTGTCGGGATTTGAAGTCCTCGCGAAGTTGCAGGACAAAGCGGAGTTCAGGTCGATCCCGGTCATCTTTCTGACCGGTTCCGTGGACGGTGACGACGAAGTGGCCGCGCTCGCGAACGGGGCTATGGACTATCTGCTCAAGCCGATCAAGGAGAAATCCCTCGCGCAGCGCGTATCCTTGCAGATAGAGCTTCAGGAATACCGTAACGAACTGGAACAGCTGGTCGCCGAACGTACCGAGGAACTCAGCAATGCCAATTTAAAACTGATCGAAAGGGAGAAGATCACGCTCGACCTGCTCGCGCAGGCCGGCGACCTGCGCGACCACGATACGGGCGAACACATAGTCCGCACGACAAACTATGTCCGTGTCATCACCGAAGACCTTGTAAAATATCCGACGCAGGGATATGAACTCACGACATCCCGTGCGCACGACATCGTTGACGCCGCGAAATTGCACGATATCGGCAAGGTTGCGATGCCGGATGGCGTGCTCCTGAAACCCGGAAAACTGACGACGGAAGAGTTTGACATCATCAAGACGCACCCGATCCATGGGGCGCAATTGCTTGACGACGCGGTCGCGAAACTCGGCCACGACGATCTGCTTTACGAGGCGCGCAATATCGCTTTCGCACACCACGAAAAGTGGAACGGCTCCGGCTACCCGAGGAAGATTTCCGGTACGGATATCCCGCTCAGCGCGCGCATCGCCGCGATTGCGGACGTGTTTGACGCGTTGACGAGCGAGCGCCCGTACAAAAAGGCTTTCTCGAACGAGGACGCGTTCCGTATCATGTACGACGACGCGGGTTCGCACTTTGACCCGTACCTGATCGAAGTCGTCAAACGGCACGAAAGAGATTTTGAAAACATCAGGGCCGGGATCGGCCTGGAAAGATAGCATAAAGGAGCCACAAGTGGAAGATTCTAAGACAACCCTGGATATATTCTCCAGGACAAACATTGACGGGCTCGATCTTGATGCAGGCGTAAAGCGGTTTGGCGGCAACCCAAAACTCTATGTCAAAATAATCAAGACTTTCATCGACAATATCGGCCCGCATCTCGACATGCTGGCCGGGCTTGCGGAAGATAATATTGAGGCCTATGGGATAGAGGTCCACGGCGTCAAGGGCAGCCTGTACGGGATCAGCGCGAATAAAGAGGGCGACATGGCCAAGGAGCTTGAAATGGCGGCAAAGGCCGGCGACTTCGCAAAGGCCAAGGCCGGTAACGCCCCGTTCATCGAGGCTGTGGACTCGTTGACCGAAAAGCTCAAAGCGTTGGTTTCGGAACTCGAAGGCGGCGCGGTGGGCAAACAGCGGAAACCGGAACCTGACAAGGCGCTGCTGGGAGTCATGCTTCAGGCCAGCCGCGATTTTGATGTGGAAAAAATGCAGGATGCTCTAAAAGAGCTTGAAAAGTATGAATACGAAACCGGCGGCGACCTGGTCAAATGGCTTGGACAGCAGGTGACCGCGTTCGGTTATGACAGGATTGAAGAAAGGTTGGCAATTTTACTTTGAAAAAAGGCGTTGTAATAATACTTATCGCTATATGCGCCATAGTTTTTGGCGTAAGCGCTTATCAACTTATCAATTACTATGGCGCGAATAACGCGGCGGAAAGCGATTTCAAGCAACTGTTGCCGTCAGACGTCAGCGATCCCAATGCGGTAACGCCCGACGGGGGCGGGATGTCGTACGACTTTATGTCTTCGTACTATGAGAGCCTGCGGGAACAGAACAGCGATATGGTCGGCTGGCTTCGCATCCCGGGTACGCGCGTCAGTTACCCTGTCATGCAGACGACGTCGAGCCCCGAGTATTATCTGGACAAGAATTTCCAAAAGCAATACTCGTCAAACGGTTCGCTCTTCGCGGCCTCGATCAGCGACGTCAACCTTCCGTCTGACGTCGTGATTATCTACGGCCACCGCATGAAGACCGGGGCGATGTTTGGCAGCCTGGGGGATTTCCTCAAACAGGATTTTTTCGACACGCATGATACGATCATATTCGATACCTTCACCGGGCGAAATGAATACAAGATATACGGCGCGTTTTCGCTTGCGGTCGGGACGGGCACGGAATTCGACTATTATGATTACAACCAGTTCTGGTCCAGGGATATGTACGACAAATTCATGACGCAGACGGATTCGCTATTGCAGATCAAGAACCCCTCGTACAGGCCGATGTTCGGCGATAAGATATTGCTGCTTTCCACCTGCGAGTACACCCATACAAACGGGAGGCTGGTCCTCGTCGCAGTACGCGTAGAAAATAGTACGAACTGAAACGTTTGATCTGAGGGGCTATTTGTCCTCCAGCGCCATTTCTACTTCACGCATGCGCCCGCGGGCGAGGGTTTCGGGTATGTATGCCAGCCCGCAATCGGGGCAACGCATCACTTTGTGTCTGAATGAGCGTCCGAGGTATGAAAACTCCGCGTCCATTTCTTTCATTCCAACGCCGCAGAGTCCGCAAAGCAAGGCGTCGTCTTTCGGTGCTGGATATAGGGGGTCCGCGGCGGCGCCGGCGCTTCGGCCGGGCGCCGGGTCTGCGCTATGTATTGTGGGATTGGCGTCCTGGCCGGTGTCGGCTTTTGCGCTGGATGGCCGGTCCTGACGCGATTCCGCTACGGACTTATCCCGAATGGTCCCGGCCCACACCAGCTCCCGTTCGATCGCGAGCCGATGCGCGTAGGCGGCAGTGACGGTCAAGCCCTCATCGCTTTCGGCGTATTCCACCCAGTATGTCGTGCGACCGATCATGAGCGAGCCGCAGCGGACGTTTGACGCCTTGCGGAGGGTGTTCTCTTTGGTGCGGCGCATATGGCCTATGACCGCGTATACGTCCTGAGCGAGGATTCGGTCCTCGTCCATCCGGGCAAGGGCCCCGTCCGCGAAAGCGATAGCCGGAGCTTCGGGCGTGGGTATTCCGGACATGGGTGTCCCGGACACGGAAGTCACCGGGGTTTCCCGACGCAGCTCTTTGCGCAAATGTTCGCGGTTTTCCCGCCTTTTAGAAGGGCTGAGTTCAGGCGGCTCTGACGCGCGTTCGGGATAGCGCAGTTCGAGTATATGCGCGGATTGCTTTCCCGCTGTCATCAGGGCTTCGCGGCAGTTCATGCAATAGCACAGATATGGCAGGGCGCTTTCAGCCGCCCGATCCTCCGCCACATGCCGGACGAAATCGGGACTGGCGCAATCCGGCTGTCCGCCAAAGCCGCAGCACCGCGGGACGTGCTCCTGGACAGGAAGGGGCTGGAGTTCCAGGCCCTGCGCCAGCGCCAATGCCCGCACGCTTCTCTTTAGAGTTTTTGATTTTTCTTCATTTCCCAGACGTGACGCCGCGCAGGGATCGAACACAGCCCACGCTCCCCGCCTCGGGCTGCGGCTGTCATGTGACGGCAGGCTCGTGCCTGGAAGGAATTCCGGGGATGGCATCGCTGGGGGCAGTGGCACGGGCGGCAGGCTCCTGCCCGGAAGAGACTCTGAAGATGGTATAGCTGGTGGCAGTGTCACGGGCGGCAGGATCTCGTAAAGCGAAAGGATCTCCGCTTCAGGCAGGTTCGCGCCGAGCACGCGCATGCACGATGGGCACGCGCAGACGAGGGCCGGACGCCCGAGCGCTTCCCAATCCGCGCGGACCTGGCCAATAGCTTCGGCAAACAATTCTTCATCGCCGGCCCATTCCGCCGGCGCTCCGCAGCACCGCAGGATCAGGCCCGACAAGGAGACATCTTTCTTTGCGTTTAAAGCAAGCAGCTCGTCCCACGCGGCTTCTATGAGCGAGGGCGACGCCGCGCCGAGCTGACAGCCCGGAAAGAAGGCAATTGGCGCGGGTTTCGATTTGGCCTCCGCTTTGCGCGTATCGAGGATCAGCGCCGCGGCCTCGCCGTTTGCGTGTTCCATATCGCGCAGCCAAAATTCATGAAAGGCCCAGGGCATTTTTTCTTGTCTATGCATGCTCTGCCTGCCGGCGAGCAGCAGCCCGTCCATGTCGATATGTACGGGGCAGACTTCTTTGAATACGCCCGAGAGGTTGTCCATGTTGATCAGACGTTTTGCCGGGGTCGCTTTGACTTCGGCCTTTCCGGGCAATGTCGTAGCAAATACTTCGTCGCGGATACGGATCGGCCACTTGTCGAGATAGGCTGGAAGATCGGCGAAAACCATGCAGGCGTCGCATTGGCAGCCCAGGCACCTTTCCGCCTCACCGCCAGCATCCTCTTTCACGTCGCTTGGGTTGCCTCCGTCCGGCAAGGCGTTTTCACGCCCGAAATCACGCGCAGCCGTATAGCGTTCGAGATGTATCGGCGCCAGGACCATGTTCGTTGCGCGAGGCGGGCGTTCCGTTTTCAGGACGCCGGTGCGCAGGAAAGCGTCGATGGCGGCCGCGGCAAAGATGCCGTCCGCTATCGCGTCAGCGCCACGGTTGCCGACGAGCGCGCCGCCGGCGATCCAGCAGACGCCGGCTTCGGCGGCCAGATCGTGAAGCCCGCCGCGCGCTTCGGTTGAAACCGCGGACCCCGTGGTATGCGGCACAATCACACACGGCAGAGGATTTTGGGACGCGGCGGAAGCACAGCGAAGCCCGAAGCCTTCCCCGTCCGCGCCTGTCGCGACGTATACGGCGTCAAAACCCAGCGCGGAAACCTCGTCGCGCGAGGCTATGCGGCGCCCGGCCTGAAGGCCATATTTCACGTTTTGGAATTGCGACTCGATCTCGAAAGTGAAGCCCTCGGAATTCTCCTCGCCGCCGATCCGGTCCGTCGCTTCATAGACGACGACGGTATATTTTTTCCCCGCGAGTTTGAGCGCGCAGGCAAGGCCCGACAAACCGGCCCCGATGATACAGACGCTCTTGCCTCGCGATGGCAGGTTGTACGTATCCGGTGTTTTGTCATTTACGCTTTCGCATACCAGCTGTTCAAGGCCGCGCAAGTCTATGGGCCGATCTATTTCTCCAAGCGGGCACACGGCTTCGCACGGCCTGTCGCAAATCCTGGACACAATGCCGGGGAAAGCGACCGCGTCCCTGTATTGTTTGTATGCCGCCGTCAGCCGTCCCTGCCGCACCTTTTCCGTAAAGGCGCGTACGTCAATGCCGAAGGGGCAGGCGGCCGTGCAAAAGGCGGGCTCCTTCATCAGACAGCGGTCAAATTGTTCGGTAAAGCCAGAAACTTCTTTCATTTCACAACTTTAACGCACGACCGCTTTTATGTCAAAACACACGAGCAAAATTGTTCAAATGGCGCTGTTCGTGTGATATGATACGCTCAGATTGAGTTCGAGGTTAATTGCTATTTGCGGCGAAACAGGAGGTTTTTTAATTATGAAACAATTGAAGAAAATGACGCTGAATATCAACGGCGCCGATCGGATGTTTGTCTGCGACCCGGCGACGGATACGCTCGCGACAGTACTCAGGCGGCTTGGGCTGACAGGCGTCAAAGTCGGTTGCGGGACGGGGGTTTGCGGGGCTTGTTCGGTGATTGTGGATGGGAATGTGATCCGCTCATGTACGCGAAAAATCACGGCTGTAAAGGAATACTCAAATATTATTACCATAGAAGGTATCGGCGCGCCCATGCGGTTGCATCCGCTTCAGGTCGCTTTCATGGAGAACGGCGCGGTGCAATGCGGCTTCTGTTCGCCGGGCTTCATAGTTTCGGCATACCAGCTGCTGATAGAAAATCCGAACCCGTCGCGCGAAGACGTACGCGACTGGTTCCAAAAGCATCGCAACATCTGCCGTTGCACGGGTTACAAACAGATCGTCGACGCGGTCATGGCCGCAGCGAAGGTGCTGCGCGGCGAATGCACGGTCGAAGATATAAAGGTAAAGATGCCCGAGGACAAGAATTATTACGGCAAGGCCCTCGTGCGTCCGGCGGCGCTCGCGAAGGTCACGGGCGTTTGCGATTTCGGCGATGACGTCGAACTCAAGATGCCTGAAGACACGCTTCATGTTGTGATGGTGCAGCCCCGGGTCGCGCATCACGCGAAAATCCTCAAAATCGATACGGAGGAGGCGGAGAAATCCGAGGGCGTGTACAAGATCATCACGCACAAGGATGTGAAGGGCAGCAACAGGCTCAACTTCTTCCAGTTCCTCCCCCGCACGATCGCGACGGAACAGACGCATATCCTGCTGGCGGAAGAGAAGATCTTCAATTATGGCGATATCGTCGCGCTTGTGGCTGCCGACACGAAGCAGCACGCGCGCGAAGCCGCCGCGAAGGTCAAGGTGGAATACGAGCAGCTTCCGGAGATGCTGTCATACCTCGAAGCTGCGCTTCCGGACGCGGTGCGTGTGCACGACGACCATCCGAATATCTGGGCTGTGCAGCCGACAGTCAAAGGCGAGGAGAACGTAAAGGAGTTGATCGACAACGCGCCGGTCATGGTCGAGGGGAGTTTCTATTCGACGCGCGAGCCGCATATGCCTATCGAGGGCGATACCGTACAGGCTTACTGGGATGAAGACGGGATGCTGACCGTACACTGCAAAGCGATGGCGATCTACGCGAATATCGGCGATATCGCCGAAGCGACGGGCGTACCCGCCGAAAAGGTGCGCGTCGTGGAAAACCCGACCGGCGGGACATTCGGCTGGGGCATCGCGAGCGCTACCTACGCGCTGGCCGCCATAGCCTGTATCGCGTGCGACGACATGCCGGTCGCGTTCTCAATGACCTATGGCGAATTCATGGCGTTCTCGGGCAAACGCTGCCCGTCCTACACGAACGCACGGCTTGGCGCGGACGAAAACGGCAAGATCATCGCGGCCGAATGGGATACGGGGCTGGACCACGGCGCTTACAATGAACTCGGCGACGATGTCGCGACGCGCATAGCGCGCTTCATGTACTTCCCGTACAATGTGCCGAATTGCATGGGGCTTGCGCGCGTGGCCGCTACGAACCACAGTTACGGGACAGCGTACAGAGGCTACGGCTCGCCGCAGGCTTATACCGCTTCCGAAGCCATGATGGATATGCTGGCGGAGAAGGTCGGCGTATCGCCCTATGAGATCCGCTGGCGCAATGTCGCAAGGCCGGGCGACATCAATATCAACGGGTATGAATTCACGGACTATCCGGGCGAGCAATTGATGGAGACGATACATCCGGTTTATGACAAGGCTGTGGCGGACGCGAAAGCGGCGAACGCCGCCTTTGAAAAGGGCGGAGAGAAAAGGAGGCGCGGCGTCGGCCTGGTCCTCGGCGGATACAATGTGACCGAGGGCACGGCTGACCAGTGTACGGTCGCTATCGAGCTTGGCGCGGACGGCAAGTTCTACAAATACGATACCTGGCAGGATCAGGGGCAGGGCGGGGATATAGGCTCGCTCATGGTGACGCTCGAAGCGCTCAGGACTACCTTTGGCGACAAGCTCGTCATCGACAAGGACGACGTATACCTCATCCAAAACGACAGCAAGTTCTGCCCGGACCATGGCGCTACAGCGTCATCGCGTTCGCACTTCATGAACGGCATCAGCTCAAAGGCTTGCGCGGAGAAGCTCTTTGGCGCTATGTTGAAAGCGGACGGGACGCTCCGGACCTATGACGAGATGGTGGCCGAAGGGATCCCGACAAAGTATGAAAACCAGTTCCTGAACGAAGAGTTCGGCAACCTCGCCGATCTCGACCCGAATACCGGAAAAGGCAACCCGACGCCGGACTACACATTCGCGCTGTTCATGGCGGAGGTCGAAGTCGATACGGAAACAGGCAAGCCGACCGTGCTTTCAATGAAGGGCGTGGCGGATGTCGGGGTCGTCGGCAATATCGCGGCGGTTGAGGGCCAGGTCTTCGGCGGCATGTCGCATACTATCGGGTTTGCGCTTTCCGAGAATTACGACGACGTAAAGAAGCACAACAATCCGCTCGGCGCCGGTATCCCGGCGATCAAGGATATTCCTGACACTCTCGAGGTGACCTTCATCGAGAACCACAGGCGGCAAAACCCGTTTGGCTCTTCAGGCGCGTCCGAGGCGTTCCAGTCGTCCGGCCATATGGCCGTGATCAACGCGATCTACGACGCTTGCGGCGTACGCGTATTTGAGCTGCCGGCTACGGCTGAAAAAATCAAGGCAGGGCTCGACGCTTTGGCAACGGGCGGCGCTGTCGCCCCGCCGCAGAAGTACTACCTCGGCTCGGATTTCTATGAAGAGATGGAAAACATCCGCCAAAATCCGGTGTAAAGAGGCTATCGGAATTGCCAGAAAGGTATTTACAAATGTGAAATAGAGGATTATGATAACTTACATGGGGGAAACATTCTTGTTAAATAGAGATGGTATTCCTTTTGAAACTTGATGTGACTGGGCGAAAAGAATAAGAGTGGCGCCCAACACACCTTATAAGCCGATGATACCATGTTGATGTATCTTGTTTGGAGAGAGTCAATGTGGTATCATCATTTATAGCATGTTTTATCGGTAAGAGGATTTAAGTGGACATCGTTTGGACGCTGGAAAAAATCGAAAATTACAAACGCGCCAGCGAATATACGGCGTTTCATAAAAAACTATCCGTGCTGGCGGAACCTTATCTGGACGAGAGCTGGACTATGGCGGATATCGGTTGCGGCCCGGGGCTTGTCGACTTCTGGCTGGCGCCGATGGTTGCGAGTATCGACGCCATAGACAACGACAGCGGCGCGATTGAGTACCTGTCGAAACGGCTTGACGAGGCTTTCAATACGAATCGAAATATTGCGGAGAGAATCAGGCCCAGGCTTGCGTCTGTTTTTGAGCTTGGCGGCGAAAGCTGGGACGTGGTGACGGCGAGCTTTTTTGGGGCCGACAAGGATATGCTCGTCAGGATACTGTCGTTCGCAAGGCGCCGCGCGCTGATATTCATGCATGGGAGGCAGGACGAGGAAGGGCCGCTCGCATCGCTTGACGACGGCGGAAAATTCACGGCCGAAGAGATGGAAACCTTTCTCTCGGAGAAAAATTTCAAATACAAGAAGAGCGTGATGGAGATGGAGTTCGGACAGCCTTTCCGGACGATAGGGGATATACATTCGTTCATTTCAGCCGCCGCCGGAGTCTCCGGTGACGATTCGCTAAAACGGATGACCGATATCGAGGAACGTATCATCAAGACCGACCGTTTCGACTATCCGTATTATTTGCCGAAGAGAATCAGCGTAGCCATGTTCATCATACTGACCGGGCAATCGGCGCTTGAGTGAGGATAGGGCAGGGCATGGCAAAGTTGTCGGAAAAGGAGATATATGGCCTATTATTTTAAAGAAGCTTCCAGGACTTTCAATGAATACCTGCTCGTGCCGGGATACAGTTCCGCCGAGTGCGTCCCGTCAAACGTGGATTTGAGGACGCCTGTCGTCAAGTTCAGGCAGGGCGAGAAGCCGGCCCTTACGGCGAATATACCGATGGTGAGCGCCGTCATGCAGGCGGTGTCGGACGACCGGATGGCTGTGGCGCTCGCAAAGGAAGGCGGCGTTTCATTCATATTCGGCTCGCAAAGCATCGAAAACCAGGAAGCCATGGTAAGGCGCGTCAAAGACCACAAAGCGGGTTTTGTGCGCTCGGACTCAAATGTGAGGCCCGACCAGACGCTCGCGGATATCCTGAGGCTCAAATCGGCAAACGGGCACAGCACGGTCGCGGTCACGGAGGACGGTACCGCTGAAGGCAAGATTGTAGGCATCGTCACAAGCCGCGATTACCGTGTCAGCCGTACGCCGACCGATACGAAAGTCAGCGAGTTCATGACCCCGTTTGAGGATCTCGTCTACGGAGACGAGGGTATTTCTTTGTCCGAAGCGAACGACATCCTGTGGGACCACAAACTGAACCAGCTGCCGATCATAGACAAACAGGGCAGGCTGACGCATTTCGTCTTTCGTAAGGATTATGACAGCCACAAGAACAATCCGAGCGAGCTGCTCGACGATCAGAAGCGTTTTATCGTCGGAGCGGGGGTCAATACGCGCGACTACGAGGAACGCATCCCCGCGCTCGTTGAAGCCGGCGTCGATGTGTTTTGTATCGATTCGAGCGAAGGGTTCACGGAGTGGCAGGCGCGCGCGCTCGAGTTTGTGAGGAAAAAGTATGGCGATACGGTCAAGATAGGCGCGGGCAACGTGGTCGACCGCGAGGGTTTTGAATTCCTCGTCAAACAGGGCGCCGATTTTGTGAAGGTCGGGATC
>Ga0123357_10000195_pt1 | contig 57049 bp, 49 predicted proteins | sample TergutEmb28metaG_FD_89873 | JGI IMG/M metagenome (GOLD analysis project Ga0123357, IMG submission 89873) | Embiratermes neotenicus P4 segment gut microbial communities from Petit-Saut dam, French Guiana - Emb289 P4 | ecosystem: Host-associated > Arthropoda: Insects > Digestive system > Gut ...
TGACATTGCGAAAGGGATTGTGAGTAGCGTCCCAATTGTCGCCGCTGCTAAGCAGCTCTCCAAAGCCCACGAGGCTGCGGGCGATAAGGCGAAAGGGCTTGCGGATGGAGCCGGCGATCGCTCCTCCAAGGTGTCTGATGAATCTCGTACTCACCAGCAGCTCCTTACGGCGGGCAACATCGTCGCTCCCGCACTAATTTCAACAATAAAAGGTATTTCGGAGGTTCGCGCCCGAGCAGCTGAGCAAGGCAATACCGCGTGGGGTTGGTTTGACGCTGTAAATAGGCAATGGAATCCATTTGTTGGAGTCGTAGAACACGGCTGGAATGCAGCCGATGCCATTGCAGACAAGGACGCGCATAAAGCCGGCGCCGAAGTCACGCACACCGTTGTTGCCGTCGCCAACGCCGTGGCCGTTGTCGAGGGTGCGAGAGGGCTGGCGAAAGGCGTGGGCGTAGCGAAAGGAGCAAGCCTGGCAGAAGGAGCGGAAGGCGCTGCGGAGCGAGCAGCTGCTCGTCATGGTAACGAGGTTTTGTCGCAAGTAAGAGCCAAGGAACTCCTAGCCAAAGTACAACAGGTGGAACCTCAGGTAACCAAAGAGCTCTCCCAGTTGGCAAAGGAAAATGGTGGAAAGATGGAGGGGCTAGACTATCGACTCAAGTCTCATGAATCGCTCTCTCGCAAACTAGCAGACGAGCCAGGCAAACCAGTAAACGACGCCCTTCGGTACACACAGATTTATGAGTCAAAAAATCTTGGAGCAGGAGCCAAAAATGTTATGGCATCCATGGAAAACAACGGTTACAAAAAAGTAGCGGTGAACAATACCTTCCAGGATGGAGTGCCGTACAAAGGGATCAACACCGTATGGGAAACTCCTTCCGGCACAAGGTTTGAAGTGCAGTTCCATACGCCAGAGAGTTTCGACATCAAGCAAAATGTTAATCACTCGCTATACGAGCAAGGGCGAATGTTGCCTGCCGGAGATCCAGGGCGAGAAGCTATTTCCGACCGGATGATCCAAAATTCGAACAGGGTACCGGTTCCAAAAAATATACAGAACGACATTCCTAACTTCAGAAGGTAATTTCGATGCAAAACTGGATTTATATATACGTTAACTCTAAGCCTGGCGTTGTGTATCGCATTTTTAGAATCCCAGATCAGCAAGGCGTTTCGTTTGGGCGACGCATGCTCCAGCTTGAACACCTTTCAAAAGGTTATGAGTGGAAGCAGGACGATGCCTGCAGGGCAGCTCACAACGCATATTTGTGTGGTGATTTGACAGAAGACGATACTCTTTCCTGGGACGATGTTCAAAAATGGGTTGCGCTTTGGGATCAAATAGGATGGCCAGATGATCGCTGGTAACGCATACGCGCAAGAAGTATACAATCGCACTCTCTTGTATGCCGCAAAAGCGCATCAAGGGCAGCTATTCCCTGGTACAAAACTGCCTTACGTAGTTCACCTTGCGATGGTAACTAACGAGGTGATTTTTGCCAATCAAGAAGAAGATGTCGAAAATTTGGATGTTATCCTCCAAATGGCGCTGCTCCACGATGTGTTGGAAGATACTCCGACGACAGTGCAAGAGCTTTCTTTGCATTTCGAACAGCCTGTTGTCGACGGTGTGGCGCTCTTGAGCAAGAAGTGCAACGGTCAAAAATTCTCTTTTGCTGAGTATATCGATCGGCTAAAGGGTGCCAGCAAGGAGGTCGCGCTCGTCAAGTTGTGCGATCGAATTACCAATCTTCAACGTCCTCCAGAATTCTGGAAGACCGAGAAAATATTGGCCTACCTTCAGGAATCCAAGACGATCCTCGATGCGCTTGGTGGTTGCCATTTTTATGCGGCAAGGCGACTGGCTTTGAAGATAGATGATTATCGTCAATATCTTGCCCCTCAATGAGACAGTCTAGAATCTCTGGCTGGATTGCAGCGTGAAGGAGTTGTGCGCGTCCGAGCCGCTGCGTTGGAACAAGCCCAACTTCGATATGTTGGGATACTCGATATTGTCATTAATATCGGAGTTTGGAACGAGTTTTCGCCCGCCAATCGGACCCATACCGTAGCGTAACACCATGATTTGGTTTTTGAGCGCAGTTTTGTCCTTGCTCGCCTGGAGGGTTGTATCGCGCTGGATCGTCTATCGACGAGTGTTCTCAGACCCACATCTGATGGAGCTTGCCTCAGCAGCTCCACGGCTAAGAACGGCCGCACTTGATCTGTTGGACTACCCACCCTACGGCCCAAACGATCCGCGCGCGTTTCTCACCAGCGCCGGCATTGGCGTTCTCTACACCATCACAAAGGAAAACGACTGCTTCGTGCACCACTGTTCGGTCAGCTTATCCGGTGGCGTCACCCCCGGCGCAGTCGGACGGCGTTTCATCGCCGCATGCGTACGTCTTTTCGATCTGCCAGCCGACAAAGTGGAATACGTAGTTGGCGTCTCAACTGTACACCACGCTCGGGCCATGCTTTCGCTGGCCGAACACGAGGCATTGGTCTTCAAATATCGACCTCCTTGTCGTTGACTTGGGGCAGGTCTCGTGTCTGCCCATCGCCGCCGACCGATCTGTCCGCGACAGGCAAAGATCTGTCGGCGACAGGCGCTCGTGGACGATTCGCCCTGAATTTTCGTGAGGATCGCCGAGACTCCAAATTTATTTTCGGCTTGTTCCCCCATCGACGCAACCTGCGGCCGAAAATGGCCGACAGGGCCTTTATGGCAACAGAAGGTATCTCACCCCGTCCTCGTAACCCCTTCAACCTTAACCAAGCTGAAGAAGGAGACCCAAAAGCCGTTTCAACGGTCAAAAAAAGGAAGCCGGTGCCGCTACTTCAAAGGCCAAAGAAGCAGGCCCCTCGGTTACTCACTGGCCCGAACCATCGCAGGCGTTGGACGACCAATACTCCGCCGATGTTGCGGAGTTTGTGAAAAATTCCACGGCGAACGCAAAGGCAGCCGGAGCACCGTCAGCCGCTGCAGCACCGTTAGCCGCCACGGGCGCCATGGCGAAAGGCGTGAGTCACGCCGGAGTGGTCGCTACCATCGCCAACAAGGTGCTCATCCAACCGACGGGTCTTGGAGAAGCAGTAGACAAGCTGGCAGTCAAGTCGCCAAGCGTGCTCGCCCTAGTCCAAGCCCACGCCTAACGTCGTCTCACAAAGTCTTCTCAAGTGTGCAACATCAAATCAAGGACAGACACCATGACACATCTCAACATGACCCTGTGGAAAATCATCGTTGCTTTGGCGCTGCAGATTCCATTTTCCAAACAAAAGGTCGAGACCGTGCTTAAGGCGCAAGTGTTTGAAACGGACAACACGGCCAATGATCAGCTTCACTCCTACAAAAGCCAACCTGTTAAGCTAGCCGACGGCGTCATCATTTCAACCATCGACCTGCGTATCAAACGCGTGGGCAAGGACCCAGGGGACTTGGGTTTGAAGATTGACGGAACTTGCATCACCAGGGAACAACTTGAAGCCAGATATAAATATCTCCAACTCGTCGGCATTCCACACGGCCATTCACTCGAGGAACAAACCGTCTACGCCCAAGATATGCCGTGGGGAAGCTTGACGTTCGGGTTCAAGGAGCGGAAACCGGCTTGCCTTGCATCCGTTGGCTTCGGGCCAAAGAAGAACGATTGATTGGTCTTGCCCTGATTTTGTGGATACCTAACATTACTGCCGGAACTTCGTCCCGCGCTGGCGCGTTTCCGCTTTGCGGAAACCAGTAGTGGTCCCTTATCTCGAGGGGGCTCGGAGCCCCTTCTTGCCCGCTTTAGCGCTACTTGCCGGGGAATTCCCGGCAGTCGTGCTAAAAGCGGTCTACTCAATCTATAAGCCCGGGAAAACGAGATAACCCGCGCCTGAAATGAAGAAATTCAGAATGATGACGGCAAGCGACGCATTGACCACCGCGCGTGTAGTTGCCCACCCAACACCTTCCGAACCGCCAAATGTCGTCAGTCCGCAATACCCGCTGACGATGGGAATGGCAGCGCCGTAAGCTACGCATTTCGTCATGCCAACGATGACATCGCCCGTGTCGACGAGCGATGTATTGAAAAAGGTCTGCAGAGGCACCTCGAAGGCGATGTAGGCCGTAAGCCCGCCCGTGATGTAGGCAACCGTGCCTGCAAAGATGATGAGCGCGCTCGTCATCACGACGCTTGCGACGAAACGGGGTACAATCAAAAAATCGACTGGGTCGGCCGCGCACATGCGAAGTGCATCGATTTGCTCGGTGACCACCATCGAGCCGATTTCCGCTGCAATGCCAGCTCCAACACGCGTGGCAAGCAAAAGCGCGCCGAGCGACGGAGCCAAGTCACGCACGAACAGCTGAAGGAGCGCCGCGCCTAGCATCTGGTAGTCGGGCAAAACCCGTCTCGTTTGGATACCTGCCTCGTAGGACAGAATCATCCCGAGGAAACCCATGGTAATCGACAAAAAGAAAAGAGATCGATTGCCAATCTCGAAGAGCTGCGTGGCAATGGCGCCCTTTTCACGGCGGCCGCGCACCGTGAAATAAAGCGTGCGGACGAAAACCGAATAAACCTCGCGGCCGCCAATCATCAAATCGACCACGGCCGCGCCAAGCAGGCCCACAGGTCCGAGCTCGTAGGGTTCATCCTCGTACGGTTTGTCGATGTCTACGGCCTGGTCGCTCATGCTTCACCCGCCCCATGCAAAGCTAACGAGGTAGTCGATAAGGAAGATCCCCGCGGCGCTTGCAACGACTGTGGCGTTGACCGCGCGGCCCACGCCGGGCGCGCCACCCGTGGTGGATAGGCCAAAATGGCAACTCGAGAGTGCGATGATGAGGCCGAACAAGATGCTTTTGACCAGGCCGTTGGCGACGTCACCGAAGCCGAGCCTGCTCACCATGCTCGAAGTAACGCCGTTGTAAAAAATTTGCGGCGAAACGCCGAGCAAAGCTTGGCCCGTGAATGCAGCGCCGAAAAGTGCGAGCACATCGGCGAAGAGCGTCATCATGAAAAGCGTAGCGACAATGCCGATGAAGCGCGGCGCAATGAGGAACGCGATGGGGTCGATCGCAAGCACGCGCAAAGCGTCGAACTGGTCGGTCACGACCATTGTGCCGAGCTCCGCGGTGTTGTTTGCGCCGACACGGCCCGAGAGCATGAGCGCGGTCAAAAGTGGCGCGATCTCGCGTAGCGTGCCGAAGCCTGCGCCCCAACCCAACTGTCCCTCGGCACCGTAGCGCTTCACGATGGGCGCGGCTTGGATGACCATGATGGCACCCGTGAACAGCGCCGTGACTACGACGATGGGTAGCGATTTGAACGCCATCTTGTAGAGATTGTTTTCGAGTTCACGAACATCGATGCGCGGCGGAATCAAACGCTTAACCACGCGCCCGAACAGTATCGTCATGCCGCCGGCAGTGGCCGCGGTGTTCAGAAACACAGCACCTGCCGCGCCGATGAGCGTTGCGATGCGGCCCGGCTCCTTTCTGTTCGAGGGTGCGAGTGCGTGAGCCGCCATCTTTCAGAGTGGGCCTTCGGTTAGGCCGTGTACGAACTGGCGCACGCGCGGCTCGTGGCTCGCTTTGGCCTGTTCGGTTGTGCCGTCGAAAATGAGTTCTCCGCCGACCATCATTCCAACGCGATCGGTCACGGTGAGCAGGCGATCGAGATCGCTTGAAACCATCACCACCGTAGCATTCGTCGCGCGCTGCTCTGTGCGGAGAAGATCGAAGATCTTCTGTGACGTTACTGGATCGAGACCAGCCGCAGGCTCGTCGTAGAGCACGATGGGTGCGCGAGTGATCGTGGCGCGCGCCACGCCAACCCGTTTTTTCTGCCCACCCGACAGACCAGCGGGCATGCGCATGTTGAAGCCGGAGAGCGCAACACAATCGAGCTGCTCGTTGACGCGCGCCTGGACTTCACGTTCGGTCAACTTGGTGAGGCGACGTAACGGGAAGGCGACGTTGTCGCCCACGGTGAGATAATCGAACAGCGCATTATTCTGAAAAAGCATGCCGAACTTGCGCCGCAATCGTGCAAGATCGAGCTCGGTGGCGGCCGTCACGTCTTGCCCGTCGACGACGATGCTCCCAAGATCGGGTTTCATCAAGCCGGCCATTGTCTTGAGCAGGATGCTTTTGCCAGATGCGCCAGGACCAATGAGTCCGTAAAGGCAGCCGCGCGGGATCGTCACCGAAACCGAGCGAAGAACGTGATTTGGACGTCCGCCTTTGCCAGAACGAAAGGACTTGGAGACGTCGCTGATTGCGATCATGAGGTCAAGACCGCTTACCGGATGCCTACTGGACCGGGCGGACCGACGGACGGGCCGCGAGGCGCAATGCCGCGCGCTGCCTGGGCGGCATCTTCCTCGCGTTCGCGCCTGGAGCGAGCGAGCTTCGCGTAAAGCACGAGGCTGAGTGTGGCGAATCCGACCACGGCAAGTACTAGGCACGCCAAAGCGATCTTGAGAGTGTTACTCGAAGTACGCGCAACAACGATGGGTCCGACGTGCGCGAGTTCGGAACGCCCTTGAGCCGGGCGTGTCGCACGCGGAAGAAAGACGACTGCGACGTCTGCGGGGGCGAGCGCTGGTGCGCCACCGGCAACGAGACGCTGGATCGCGTCGGCCGTCAGCGGCGGGGTTGTGCCTCGGTGCTCGAGAAGCACGCTTGCCGTTGTTTTTGGAGGTGGGCCTTCGCGCAGACCATCGCTTGGCGGAAGGTTCAAATGAACGCGCGCCGACAGCACGCCGTCGACGTTGCTGAGCGTGCGCTCAAGCTCGCCGGACAAGCCCGCGACAAGCTGCGCATGCTCGGCAGCCTGACTCGGCACGAGTTGGCCGCGGTCGGCTGCTTCGAGTACGCCGCGGACCTTGGGCCGCGGGAGCTGATCGTCGGCCATGGTGCCGAGAGCACGTGCGGCGTCGTCCCTCAAGACCGTGACTCGGAATTTTCCTTCGACTGTTGGGTCGACTTCTTTCGTGGCGTCGATGCCGGCTTGGTCGAGCGCAACGACGACGCGGTTCGCATCTCCCTCATCGAGCCCGCCTGCCACAGCCACGGCGCAACCGGCGTTGGCAAGAGCAACGCAAGCGACGAGTGCGAGAAAGGTGCGCGCAAGCCTATGCATTCGGGCTTGTATACCATGCTGCGACGGGCTAGCAGACGGCTTTCGGTCGCTCTTTGCTCCGAATCGTGCAAGAAATGTTGCTATTGTGAGAGGCCGATGGTAACTGGCAGCGCCCGCGTGACGGTGAGGTCTTTTCGGCCCCGTAAACCGCGAGCTCTTTCCCGTCGTCCGATCCCAAGGAAAGGCGCGTCCCATGGGGGGCGCGACAAGAGCATCGATTGTCGACTCCGTTCACGGATGCGCTGAGCCAGCTCAATGACCGAGCCCTTCGCAGGTTGCTCGGAGCACGAGCTTTTTTGCGTGGTTACGACTACGTCCGCCGTCAGGCCGTTTCCAACGTCCAGATGGAAGACCTTTCGGCACACGCCAACGTTCGCGGCACCGAGCAAGAGCCTTATTCGGTGAAACTGCAAGTAACGCCAACGGGCTTCACGAGTGATTGCTCGTGTCCGGCGTTCCCGAAAATCAACGGGCATTGCAAGCATGTCGCGGCTCTCCTTATCTCGCTTCGCGATCAGGTTCGACCGAAGCAACCGCGGTCGGAGTTCGCGCTCCCGGCTGCCAGCGGCGGAGCCGTAAACGGTACTCCGAACGGGCTTGCCAATGGACCTGGAAGCGGACCTGGAAGCGGACCTGCAGGCGGACCTAACGGCCCAATGAACGCGCCAACGAACGCGATGACCGGCAGTGGTTACGCGCACGCCGGTCAGGACCGTCAAGATCGTCAGGATCGCCAAGACCGAGGCGGTAGCGACTTGGAGCCAGGCGGCGGAAGCAGTCGTCGTGCGCGGCGTCGTGCTCGCAAGCTTGCGGCGCAGCGATCGGGCGCGATGGGTGCTGGTGCCGGCGGCGGTCACGGCGGCGGTCAGAGCAGTGCTGTGCCGAATCGATCGATCGCTTCTGTTGGCTTCGAGCGTCATGCCACCGGCGTTGAACTTTGGCTTCCCGAGCCCATGCCGCCGGCGCCGAAAACGATTGAGTATCGCATGCAAGTGCGTGCCGGCGTTCTTACGATTTCGCTCCTCGATGCCGACGCGCGCATGCCTCTTTTGGCGAATGCGCTTTTGCAATTTCAATTGCAGAAGCCAACCGCCGATCGCGAAGCGCTCCGCCTGCTTGCGCGCCTCGAGAACGAAAGCCCTCGTCGCGTTGGCATCGAGGTTCGCGGAGAAGACGCCGCGGATCTTCTTCCTTTGCTCAAGGGGCGTCGCGTCATTCTCGAGCCTCAGATGATGGAGCTACGTTTCGGCGATGAGCCGCTGCGTCCTCGGTTCGATCTCGACCTGAGCCCAGACGGTCAACAGGTGCTCGTGAAAACGACTTTCATGCGCGCCGGCGATCCGCGAAAATTTACCCTTGCTCAGGGCGGCTGGTTCGAAGGAAGCCCGGCCTGGCATGTCGACGCGCAGGAAGGTTGGGCGCGTCCCGTCGACAGGCGGCTGTCACCCGCGGGGATCCGGCGCCTATCGCGCACGCCCGTCATTGCCGAGTCCATCGACAACTTGCCGGTGCTCATCGCGCAGGGGTTGCCGCGCGTTGCGCTCGAAGTGGGTGCCGAGCTGCCAGACCTTTCGCAGGTCGCCGATGTCCTCGACGTTCATCCAACGTTCCGTCTTCGTGCGGGCGGCACGCTGACCGAGGCGCATGTTTCGCTCCGCGCCGCGTACGACGATGTCGAGATTGACGTTCGCGCCGACGGTATGACTCCGCCGGTCATCGTCAAGCCGCCGCACGCAGCGCGCACGGCTGACGGCGAGCATGAAGAAGTTACGGCTGGCGCAGGTGCGGGCCCAGGTCCTAGCCCTGGCCCTGGTCCCCGTCGCGTTCCGGCGTCGAAGCGTGCCACGGTCATTCGTTGTGACATTGTCTCCCAACAGGAAGCAGCGAAAGCCCTTCGAGCTCTTGGCCTGTCCACCGACGAAGACGGCATGGGCTTTGTTGCACGCGGTGACGACGCGATTCAGTTCTGGACAGAGGCCGTTGGGTCGCTCCCCGAAGATTGGGATCTCTTCCTCCCCGATGATCTCGTGGATGTTCAGGTGCGCACGAGCGCGCTCACCGCAAACGCGCGTGTGTCGAGCGGCGTCGATTGGCTCTCGCTACGTCTGTCGTTCGAGTCCGAGGGAATTGCCGTTACGCAAGAAGAACTAGGCCGCTGTCTCGCCGAAGGCCGTCGCTATGTCCGCCTGCAAGACGGATCGTTCGCGCACGTCGATGCCGAGAAGGTCAAAGAGGTGCTTCTCCGTCAAGCCGAGATCCTTGCAACGGGTGGAGGGCAGGGAAGCCACCTGCCGCTTTCGCAGGCTGGGCGCATTCAAGAGTTGCTCGAGGCTGTGGGCAAGGCGCACGTTTCCGATGGCGCGAAAGACCTTTTCAGCAAACTTCGAAATGTAGACGAAATCAAAGTTGTCAAAAAACCTCGTAACTTGAAGGCGGCCTTGCGGCCGTACCAAGAGCAAGGCTTTCAGTGGCTTTGGTTCCTCCACGAAATTGGCTCTGGCGGCATTCTCGCGGACGACATGGGGCTTGGCAAAACCGTGCAAACGATCGCGCTTTTGCTAGCGGTCAAAGCTTCGGTCGAGAAAGATGCGCACGCGATCCGTGCCGAAGGCGAAGGCAAAGGCAAGAAGGTATTCAAAACGCTCATCGTTGCACCCACGAGCGTGGTGACGAATTGGGAGCGCGAGCTCGACAAGTTTGCGCCATCGATGAGGCACATGGTGTGGCATGGCGGCGATCGGAAAGAACGCACCGACGAACTCGAAGATGCCGACATCGTCATCACGAGTTATGCACTTCTGCGGCGCGATGAAGCCATGCTTGCCGGGCTCGATTTGAAGTATGCAATTCTCGACGAGGCGCAGAACATCAAAAATCCGCTGAGTGCCACTGCGCGCGCAGCAAAGCGCTTGAAGGCCGATAGGCGCCTCGCGCTCACAGGCACACCGATCGAAAATCGTTTGACGGAAATCTGGTCGATCTTCGACTACGTCAGTCCGGGCCTGCTCGGTCCGCTCGACAAGTTCGAAGAGCGCTACGCGCGGCCCATCGATCAAGGCGATGCCAAAGCGCAAAAGCGCCTTCGATCGACGATTCACCCATTCATTCTTCGTCGCACGAAATCCGAGGTCGCAAAAGATCTGCCCGAGAAGATCGAAACCGACCAATTCTGCGAGTTCACCGGCGAGCAAGCGTCTCTTTATGGCGCTGTGCTCAAAGAAGTGCGCGCGCAAGTCATGGGCGAAGTCGAGCGCCAAGGCATGGCCCGAAGCCACATTCAGATCCTTGCCGGGCTCACGCGTCTTCGTCAGGCCGCATGCGATCCGCGTCTTTTGGGCCTTCCGCGTCAGTTCGGTGACGAAGATTCCGGCAAGCTCGTTGCGCTTCGCGAGCTCATTCAAACTTCGGTGGCTGGCGGCCACCGCGTTCTCGTCTTCAGCCAGTTCGTCTCCATGCTTGCCATCATTCGCAAAGCGATGGAGGAAGACGGCGTTCTTTACGAGTACCTCGACGGCTCAACGAAAGACCGCATGGTGCACGTCGAAAACTTCCAGAAAGACGACGGCCCGCCCGTATTCCTCATCTCGCTCAAGGCTGGAGGCGCGGGTCTCAACCTTACCGCGGCGGATACGGTCATTCACTTCGACCCATGGTGGAACCCTGCGGTGGAAGATCAGGCAACCGACCGCGCACATCGCATTGGTCAAACGAAGGTTGTCACCACGTATCGCCTGATTGCCAAAGGCACGATTGAAGAAAAGATTCTCGAGCTTGGCAGCAAAAAACGCGAACTCGTTGGCGCCGTGCTGAGCGAAGACATCGGCGGCGCAAAGAAGCTTACCAAGGGCGATCTGGAAGAGCTGTTCAAGCTCGATTCGTGACGTCGCGCGTGGGTCACGCGTTCGAGGGCGCAGCATGCTGCGCCCGCATGCTGCCCTGGCCATACGCTGCTTTGGCGTCATGCTTAGGGATTCGAGCACTGGTCGACCTGCGAGGTGACGTCGAAGATCTGCAGCAGGTCGAAAGCGCCGTCGTTACCGGAGGTCATATTTCGGACGAGTAGACCGAAAGGAGTCGTGCGCGGCGCGCACCTCTCGGCCTGCCTCATGGCTATCTGCTACGGGACGTCTTTCGCGCCGCGTGCCGAGAAAAGGCTCGTTGCTCCGAGTATCGTGCATTTGGGCGCGATCAGTCCCAAAGTCGCGAGATCACAAAGATGTCCTGGCTCGTCGTCGCTGAGTGCGCCCATGTTGCAACGACAATTCGTCCGTCCTTTTGCACGCGCGCTGCAAAGGAATGCCCATACGTGAATTCTGCAAGAGAAGGGGTTATGGCCTGCCCGTTTAAGCCAAATGAGGTGTCCGGCTTGCCGTCGTTCGTGTAGCGCCAAACGTATTCCAACGCGGGGATGTTCCCACTGGCCGCGATGAGGCGGTTTTGATCGTCGACGGCAACAAACAACCAAAACCCGTAGAAGTTCCCCGGCATGGACAAGGAGCCATTGTCACCAAATGTTCTATCGAAATCCGTTCCATCTGCTTTGAAGACTGAGATAAAATGGTCAGCGAAGGCTTGTATTATCGATAGAATTCGACCGTCAGGAAGTATCATTGGCAATACCAAGTGCGCATCCCCAAACGCGTTGAACGCCGTCTGCCCATCGGGGCCAAAGGACGTGTCATGTGCACCGTTGCTCTCGAGTTGCAAAAAGCCAAGATAAGTACATAGGGGCGGATTACCTCCGTCGACTCCAGTTAATCCGGTGCTCATGATCACAATCTTGCCATTCGGCCGCACGGCAACATGGGGGGCCATTGACAACTGCACAGTGGCATTCGTCACATCCGAAAAGATATCTGCGAGGTTGCCATTCGCGAAGCCGTCTGTGCCAAACGTCGTGTCGAATTCGTTGGCATTGACTTTGGCAATTCCCGTGACGGAATTGCCATTCACATCCGTAACTGGGAAAAGCATGACCACATTGTCGTTTGGAGCAAGAGCCGTTTGAATCACGCCGCCAGCCGTGGTTCCAAGTGCCGTGGTGGCAGGGAAATTCGTTATTGTGCTACTTTTCCCATTTGTGTCGATGATGCCATAGGCTGCTATATCGTTTACCGAGCCGCCAACGACCATGCTGCCGTCCGAAAGGATCACCGCATCCCCCGACGACAGGTCATCCAGCATGGCAACGCCGCTATCGCCATACGATGGATCGAGCACGCCATCGGGGGTAAGCCGTGCAACGCATGTTCCCGTGGGGGTTGCGTAGCTGCCCCCCACGGTACAATCGCTTAGCAGCAAAATGGAATCGTCAGCCGACACGAAGGCGTCGATGGGCGACAGCGTTCCTCCGAGCAGATTGATGAGCCAGCCATCGGTTGCAAAGGTTGTATCGAGCGAGCCTGCTGGACCGCGCACGAAAAGTTGCAGGTTCGCGCTCGTTGTCGCTTGGGCGTCGCTCACATCGACCGCATGCCCTTCAATGGTTACGGTAACGGGGCCTTGAGAAATCGCAGAGTTAACGGCGATTTCGAGTTCTCCGCGGCTTGCCGAAGATGGAATCGTGAGCGAGCCCGCGGTGATCCCTGACGGTGCATTCGTCAGAATGATTTGAATATCGCTCGCAGAAGTTTCGCTTCGCGCGATCGAGATGGGGACTTTCGTGGTCGTTCCTTGCACGACACGCGTCGTCGCCGCGCCCATATCGAACGAAAAGGACGTTGGTGTTGGTCCGTGGTCAGCGGGCTCTGCGTCCCCTGCATTCGTGTCCATCGGTGGAGCGTCGACCCCGGTGCACCCCACGACGAGCAGTGCGGCAAGAACAATCCCATGGACGTGACGCATTCGACCCTCCGATGACCGGTTGCCTCAACGCGGTCTACTGGCTCATGTCAGCCTACTGGTTTATGTCGGAGCAGCAGCGAAAGCCAGTCGAATAATCGTGGTAGGCTGCGTCGTGTGCATGCGTGCGGTAGCTGCAGCCTTCACCGTTCTGGGTGACGTCGAGGTAGTAGCCGCCTTGGAACGTTCCGGCAGGATCGTCAACCCACTCGTGTAGGTTGCCAACCATGTCGTATACGCCGTAGCCGTTCGTGCAGCCTTCGTGGGATCCTGTTTCTGCGAGCGTTCCTGCGAGCTGGTTCAACTGCGGATCGTTTAGCTTGTCCCAAGTCCACCCCGTGGCTGGCGTAGTGGTGGCAGCGTAATAAAAGAGCACCGGGCTGCGGCCGTTGTCGTTGCACACCCCCGCCTTGCGCTCGTTGCCGTAACCGAACCTGGCATTTTCTGGTCCTTGGCAGGCTTTCGTCCACTCGGCTGATTTGCAAAGCCGCTTGCCTGAATGACTGCAAGCCAAAAGGGCCTCCTTTTCGCTGATGTAGGCCTGCGGATAGGCACTTTTCTCGCTGATTGCGCGGACAACGTGCCCACTGACCGGCATGGTGTAGGGCCAGGCCTGTTCGTGACCGTTAGGCAGAATTTCGACGAGCGAAGCCTCGTAAATGTCAACGCAGAAGCGATTGTCGATACTTGCCATATCATCTGGGCAAAGCCCATGATTCAGGTGATTGGCATTGACAGGAAACTCGAAGGCTGGCGCGTCATCCTTGGCAGAAGACTCGAACGTGTCATGATTCGCGGTGTTCGCAGCAATCGACACGGCAGTGACTTCAGCCAAAATAGGCTGAGGAAGTGAACCATTGTGGAGCGCGTGGCGTGCACTGAGCTGCTCGCGAAACGGCTTTTGGTTGAGGCGAGCATGCACCGCCATACCAAAAATCACCACTGCGCACGCGCTGAGCGCGCCGAACGTGGCAATTGCGCCATGCGTCGCGGTGATACGCCAAGCCATCTGGGTTTTCTTCGTCACTCCATCGACCTCCGCCAATTTCCCCCTGGGAAGTTCCATTGGTAGCGCAATTTTCTAGCAGTAGAAGAACTCCATTAAGGAATACCGTTGCACTCCGGAGGCCGTGAATCCAAATCGACCTTGGTCGCAAAAAAGGTGCGACTAAAACCTACATTGCTTGAATTGATTGTCCCTGCCATCAGTTATCTGCGGCACAACACCGCTTTCAGGATGCATTCTTCGCAGGGGCGCCATTCATGGCGTCCAACTGCGGCATTTTGGAATCCATACATTGGCTGATTCCGAGGGGGCAACGAATCGCGCCCCTACAACCGACAAAACGCAAATAACGCGATTGTCGGTAAGGCAGCATGCTGTGCCCCTACTCGCGGTACTGCTCGATTTCAGGCGCCCCACCCACCACTGCGGCGCCACCGGTTGGCATTGTCACCAGGCGGCCGCCGCTACGAGGCACCTTGAGCGCAATTTCGCGAATGTCTGTTGGTGTCACGCGGTATGCGCGGGTTTGGCCGTTTGCGTCATCGCCCACGACGAGCGCCACGTCGGAGCCAACCGTTGACGCCTGCGCGCGGGCAAGTGGAACTTCGGCTGCGCCAGTCGCGGGCGCTGGCACGCAGTTCGATGCGCACGCCACGTCGATGACGCGTGCAGGAGAAAATGCGTTGGGATCGCTCGTGGATCCTTGGCCGCCTGCGATGATCACGCGATGGCCATCGAGCGCCGTTGCGCCACACCCGATCACCGGATCAGGCGGGAATGCGAGCGGCGAGGCGGTTGTGGCGGTAGCGTCGAGGACTTCAGCACCAGCGAAGTCGCTGCTGCCTCCATAAACGACGAGCCCATGGCCTTCTACCCACGCAGCGCATGCGCCTGCGCGTGGCGTTGCAAGATTGACGAACGTTGCCGTGCCGCTTGCATCAATGCGAAGTACACGTGACGTCGCAGATGTCGCGTTGGCTTCGCGTGTTGCGCCCACGATGGCAAGCGATCCATCGGGCGCATAGACCGCGGCGCCACCTGCGACGTCACCGAAGTTGCCCCCTGTTGGTGCCGCGATGTCCGAAGTAGATCCCGTGGTGAGATCGAGCGTGGTTGCGCCGCTGTCGTCGATGACAAGAACTGTTGTGCCGAAGATCGCCATCGACTTGGCGGCGCGGCTTAGCACGGGCGCTGATGTCGTTGGTGCGAGCAAGAACAGATCGTAGAGCCCGGTTGACGTTCCGCTCGCCCAGAAAATGTAGCGACCGTTTGCGATGCCGACGATGGGCGAGGCGAGCGCATAGGACGGCGTCTGCGGAAGCCGCGCGAACTCGCCCATGCGCTGAACGAAGACACTCATCTGTGTGTTGGCGAGCAGGCCAAACTCGATGGGGAGCGACTCCCCTTGCAGAAGCACAGTGCCTGATGCGTCGATGGCGCTGACGCGGAGCGCGCCAACATCGGTTTGGCTCACGCTGCCGAGATCGAGCTCGCTTGCAGGCAGCGCGGTGCGCGAGATCTCCTTTGCGGTTCCATCGATCGCGATGCTGTCGACAACAAGGGCAACGGGCGCGGGCTCGCGCGTCAATGCGTCGACTTCGCCTCCGGTGGTGATGTTGATGGTGCCACTGGGAGCCTTCGAGCATGCAATGCCGGTGAGCCAAGTAACCATGGCCACAACCGATGTGAATTGAAAACGAGGTGTGGTGTGCACGCGATTGGCTCCTACCATGTTGCCAGGAAAGTTGGCCGCACGTCGAACGGCGCGATAGCTCACAACGCGTGGGCGACGCGAAGTACGACGAGCCTGTCTCCGACAATGATGGCGAGTCGCGCATTCCGCGTGGCGTGACCCTTCTGTTCATAGCGTTTGGCGGCGCATGCATCGTCTTCGCTGGATTCGCGCTCGGTGGGCGTCGCTCGTCGGTCGCAACCCAAGCGATCAATCCACGTGGCGATCTGCTTTCGCGTGATGCGCGCGAGGCGCGCGAGTTGCGCAAGGATCAGAGCACGACACCAAAGGCAACGGATCTCAGCGCGCGCGACGTAACCTTCCCCGGGATTTTGAGTGACGACGGCTCGCCAACCACGGCTCTCGCAGCGGTCAAGGGCGGCTCGCAGTCAACCTCGAAGGCAACGCCGTTGTCGAGCGCTGCGTCGGCCAATTCGGCGGCTGCGGTGGCAAACAACCCCGTTTCTCTGGCCCCGCCGCTGGTCCCGCTTCCTGCGCAGCACGTGCTCGATGCATCTCCCGTCGTTACGCGACCGCGCGATTCGCTCACACGGGCCGCAAACGACGCGGCGCAGATCACTTCGCCTGCCGAGCCTGCCGCTCCTCGAGGCCGTGAAGGAGGCTACCAGCTTCAAGTGAGTTCGTTTCGAACACTTGCTGAGGCCGACAAATTTGCCCTACAGCTGCGAGCACGCGGTCACAAGGCCTACGTTGCCGAGGTGCACGTTGCAGATCGCGGCACGTGGTATCGAGTCAGGATTGGTCCGTTCGCCTCGCAGCTCACCGCGTCGGCTTACCGATCAAGCTTTGAGGCACGAGAGCACGTGGTACCGTTCGTTGTTCCGCCTGCGTCGAAGTAACCCTCGACCGCCATGTTATGCCTGGTATGCCTGGTGTGATCGCTGCATCATGCATGTCCGGGGGAGACGACATAGATGGCACGTTTATTTGGCTTGATTGGAAACCGCGCTGACCTTGGCGGTCGCGTGCTCGGCTCTGAAGCGGATGCGTTACGTGTTCACTCCAAAGGCACGGCGCTTGGTTGGGGCGTTGGTTTCTATCAGGGCGGCGAAGTGCTCATGCGTCGCCGGCCCATTGACGAGAGCGAGACCATCGAGGTTGCCAAGCTTGCGGGCGATGTGAACGCGGACATGATGATAGGGCAGGTTCAAAGCGCGGCGGCGGGCACGCGGCTCACGCTACACACCGAAAACACGCCCCCATTTCGCTATCGCCAATGGCTTTATGCGCAGGCGGGCAGCGTGCCGTCGTTTCCTTCGATTCGCGAGCGGCTCGTTACGCGTCTTCCCATTTTTCTAAAATCAGCTGTTCGCGGCGAAACCGATGCAGAAATCCTCTTTGCTATTTTTCTGTCGTTTTTGCACCAAAATGGAAGCCTTCACGATCGTCTCGTGAGCGTCGCCTGTGTGCGCGACGCCCTTCGTTCGAGCCTTGCGGTCGTCACGGCAATGGGCGCAGACGTGTCGCATGAGCGGGCGAATTTGAACCTTGTCGTGTCCAATGGCGAGCATGTTTTTGCGGTGCACGCAGGCGAACCAATGGGCTATCGGCTATTTCGAGGCAAGGCCGATGCCGAGGCGCTCTTGCCGCTCATGCATGACGATTTCGCGCTTCGCCGAAAGGCTCCAGTGCTCGACCAGATGCGCTTTACACTGATCGCGAGCGACTTCGACGACGGCGGCGTCTTTGCGGCATCGGGGCCTGCATCTTTGCCTGCCTCGGCCTCACGCTGGAAGGCCGTTTCCGATCGTGCCATTGTCACCCTCGAGCGTGAGAGCGATCCGTACATCGAAGCACTGTGAGTCTCGCACGGGACGTCATTCGTGCGTTGCGAGTATCGCGAGCCTTGCGATCGTGTTTCACGCGATCGCGTGTGCTGGCTCGGGCTCGCTCGTCTCGCCTGCGACGGCAACCGAAATGTCGAAAGCGCCTCGTCGCCCTGATGGTGTCGCGCTCGAGGTGCCCTCCGCGCTGCCTGTTCCGGTCAACCGTGTCTTGGCGAGCGGCATCGTCGCGTTGCGCGTACCGCCAACAGACAAAGAAATCGAGAATGTCGTTGGCGCGTACCTTCACGGTCTCGAACGCGCAGACATGGCGGGTCTCGTGCAAATGCTCACGCGCGACGCGGCTCCCTTGGGGCAGCTTGGAGCAGGCCGGGCGCAGATTGTCGAGATGTGGGCGGCGCGCATCAAGTGGATGCGTAGCTTTGATGGCGCAACGACGCGGCTGCACTTCAAGCTCGCGCCGATCGAAACGTACACCTACGATACGGTTGAAAGCATGGGCGATCGCGCACGCCCCGCTTCCATGCGGCCAGGAGATTTGTACGTTCGCGTGCCCAGTAGCCGATTGATTGACAACGCTTCGGCAGACATCGGGTGGTTCGTCTTGCTTCTTCGCAGTGAGAACGGGCAGCTGCGCATCGCCGGCGACCTACCACCAGAACGGTAAGTTGAGGCGATTTTGGCTCAAACTCGCCTCAACTCGAACGTGGCTAGCCGTGTGGGTAACGTTTTGGATCCACGCCGAGTTGCTTGCATATTGCATCGAGCACATCGTCGGTGCGCGCTTTGAGAAGGTCGAGCGAACCGTTGTTGTCGATCACGAAGTCGGCAACTTTGACTTTCTCGGCAAGAGGCAGCTGCGCACGGATCCGCGCCATGATGTCCTCTACGGTTGCGCCGTCGCGTGAGCAAGCGCGTGCAATTTGCACGCTTTCGGTTGCGCAAACGACGACCAGAGGCCGCAGCGTGTCGGCGCGGCCGTTTTCGACGAGAAGCGCCGCTTCGTAGCAAGCCAGGGGATGTCCACTTTCGCTCAGCTCTTGCGCGCACTCGAAGCTTCGCGCGGCGATTCGTGGGTGAACGATGGCATTGAGAGCGGCGCGCTTTGCGTCGTCGCCAAAGACGGCGTGGGCGAGCTTTTTTCGGTCGAGCGTGCCGTCGCTCGCGAGCACGTGCTGCCCGAATGTGCGGACGATTTCGACGAGGCCCGAGGTGCCTTTTGCGACGACCTCGCGCGCAAGCTTGTCGGCGTCGATGACGGGCACGCCGCGCGCCACGAGGTGCGCGGCGACCGTGCTTTTGCCTGAAGCGATTCCACCGGTGAGTCCAAAAACATGCATGGCAGTGCCGCAGCTCGTTTGCCAACCGCTCGCCGTGTCGTTTATCGTTTATTTATTGGGCGGTGGCGCAGGGATCGGGCGTGGCTGTTGCGTCCGGTACCGAAGCGCCGGGCGGACCGACGCGCTTGGCAATGAAGCCAACGCCGATCGATATGGCATCGCAAGAAACGCCTGACGCGTTGGTGCCGTTGGAAAGAATGTCGCTGGCCGATCGAATCTTGTCGAGGATAGGTTGTAATATTGTGGCATCGCAGAAGCTCGTGCTGATGTTGCCCGCAACCTTCTGAATGGCGGCCACGAGATCTTCGGTGTTGATAACACCGGCGATGGTGCCGTTGGCGAGCTCGCCCGGGGACGTGTGGTCGAACGTGATGACTGCGTGGTTGATGTTGATGGCAACGCTTTGCCCGCCGATGACAACGGTGATTGGGACCGTGATGTTGCCGTCGCCATAAACGAAGGTGCCGTTGTTGATGTACGCGCCTGCAAAGGGAACGATGGGGGTTGCGTAGTACGGCCAGCTGTCGTTCGTCGTGAAAGTTGGCGTCTGCCCAAGGTCGGCGCCCGCGCGTATGTCGCCCGACAGCCCGGTGGCAGACTGATTCGGATCGTCGGAAAGCCCCTTGATGGTTGCCAAGATCGTGAAGGAGCCGGACTGTTTGATCATGTCAGAAAGCGTTGCCGACGGGGTCGGCGTGTAGTCTTTGATCAGTGGCAGAATCGTTTTGCCAAAGCTATTGTCGATGCCATTGTTACCGTCGACAACGGTGGTATTGTTCCCGTTGGGGGCGCAAACGTCCGTCGAGTTGGCGTCTGTAACGAGTCCGTCGAGGTTGTAGCCATAGGTTTTCCAGGCGTTTGAGTCTGGCGTGGCCACGTCGGCCGACGCCGCGCGATCGGTGTCGCCTAAGAAAATGTCGGTGAAGGCGAACGTGCGCACGTCGGTCGTGTCGGCTGGGGCTGCGCCCGAGGGGGACGCTGGCGGCTGACCAGATTGCGTGGTGGACGGCTGTGAGGGGCTGTCATTCGAGCTCGAGCTGCCGCAGGCGACAGCGATGGCAACGAGACCAACACCAAGGAACGATGAGAAAAGCTTCATTGTATTGTCTCCTCAAACGTGGGCTGCGCTGCAACTCAGCACCGCAAAACACGCACGATACACTAGCCAGAACGTGTGACGTTAGCGCTCTTGCGGCATAACGCTCTCAAAAAAATTCAATGCTGCGCTGAGGGGCTGTCCGTCAATTGACGCTTTGCGGTATCACGACCGCCAGAAGCCCTGGTGGCAGCTATGCTAATGGGGTTACGCAATGCCTCATTTTGTTCACCTGCATGTCCACTCGCAGTACTCCATGCTGGACAGCGGCTTGAAGGTAAAAGATCTCGTCAAGCAGGTCGAAAAGCAGGGCATGAATGCCGTGGCGCTTACGGACCATGGCAACATGTTCGGCGCCATTTCATTCTACAAGGCGGCAAAGGAATCTAACATTAAAGCCATTGTCGGCGCCGAGCTCGAAGTCATCACAGGTCATCATAGCCATCACTTGCCATTGCTCGCCGCAACCGAGGAGGGCTACAAAAATCTGATTTGGCTCGTCTCTCGCGGTTATGTCGAGCCCGACGCAAACGGCCCTGCGACCGTTCCGTGTATTTCGCTCTCCGCGCTCGAGGGGCGCACCAAGGGGCTCGTTGCGCTCACAGGATGCATGGGTGGCTTCGTTGCCCAACGCATCCTCGAAGAGGGGCCATCGGCGGGCGAGAAAGCTATGATTACGCTACGCGAGCTTTTCGAGCCTGGCTCGCTCTACATTGAATTGCAAGATCACGGCTTGCCCGAGCAGCCCATCCTCAATGGCATTCTCAAAGAGCTTGCCAAGCGCTACGAATTGCCAATCGTGGCCACCAACGACGTGCATTACGGCAAAAAGGACGACGCCGAGGCCCATCTCTATCTTTCATGCATCAAAAGCGGGCGCCATTACACCGAGGCGAAAGCGGCAAGCCATGGCTCTTACGAAATGTATTTGAAGAGTGCCAAGGAAATGATGGCCCTCTTCAAAGACAGCCCGGAAGCTATCAAAAGCACGCTCGAAATCGCAGAGAAGTGCGAGCTGAAACTCAGGCTCGGTCAGTCGATGCTTCCAACATTCCCCATTCCGGAGGGTTACGACACCGACACCTACTTCCGGCACGTTGCCCGCGAAGGCCTCGAAGGGCGCTTCGCCGAATTCGAAAGCGTCGGCAAAAAGGTCGATCGCGACGCATACCGAACGCGGCTGCAATGGGAACTCGATGTGATCTGCAGCATGAAGTTCCCAGGATATTTCTTAATTGTTTGGGACTTCATTCGCTACGCAAAAGAAAGTGGCGTGCCTGTCGGCCCGGGCCGCGGCTCTGGCGCGGGATCGCTCGTCGCCTACTCGCTGCACATTACGAATCTCGATCCACTTCCCTATGGCTTGCTTTTTGAGCGCTTTCTCAATCCGGAGCGCGTCAGCATGCCCGACTTCGATATCGACTTTTGCATGGATCGTCGCGATCGCGTAATTCAATATGTGCAGAAAAAATATGGCGACTCTAGCGTTGGTCAGATTGCCACATTCGCCGAACTCAAGGCGAAAAGCGTCATCAAAGACGTTGCCCGATGTTTGCAGTTTTCACCCGTCGAGGCGCAGCAGATCGCGAATCTTATCCCAAGCAAAACGCCTGCAGAAACCTATACGATCACCGAAAGTCTCACGGTCGAACCAAAGCTCAAGGCGCGATTCGACACCGAGCCGAGGGTCAAAGAGCTCCTTACCCAGGCGATCAAGCTCGAAGGGTTGACACGTCACGCCGGCAAGCACGCGGCAGGCGTCGTGATCAGCGAAGGCCCGCTTTGGGATCACGTTCCGGTCTTCAAAGACGGCAAGTTCGATGGCTACATTACGCAGTATTACAAAGACGACGTGGAGGCGGCGGGCCTTGTCAAGTTCGACTTTTTGGGCCTTAAAACGCTTACGGTCATTGATATTGCCGAGCGCCTCATCAATGCCCGCCCCGATTTCTTGCGCGAAGGCAAGAAACTTGATGTTTCAAAGCTGCCTCTCGACGACAAGAATGCCTATCAACTGATGGCATCAGGGGAAACGAAAGGGGTTTTCCAGCTTGAATCGACCGGCATGCAACAGCTCTTCAAAGATTTGCATCCCGACAACTTCGAGGACATCGTCGCGGCCGTGGCGCTGTACCGCCCGGGACCGCTCGGCACGGGCATGGTGAAAGATTTCGTGGACTGCAAGAACGGTCGCAAACCCATTGCTAAAATGCATGACAAGGTCGACCACCTGCTCGAGCCCACCTACGGCGTCATCGTTTACCAAGAGCAGGTCATGCAAATCGCCCAGGTGCTTGCGGGCTACTCGCTTGGTGGCGCCGATTTGCTGAGGCGCGCCATGGGCAAAAAGAAACCCGAAGAAATGGCGAAGCAAAAAGGGATTTTCGTAGAAGGCGCGAAGAACCAAGGCGTCGACGAAGCGGATGCGGAACGCATTTTTGGATTGCTTGAATACTTCGCCGGTTATGGATTCAATAAATCACACTCGGCAGCGTACGCACTCATTACCTATCAAACTGCATACCTCAAAGCGCATTATCCCGTCGAGCTTCTTTGCGCAATCATGACGAGCGACAAAGAAAAAATCGACAAGGTAGTTCGCACGATTGCTGACGCACGCGCCATGGGCGTCACGGTACTTCCGCCGGACGTGAACGAAAGCGACATCGACTTCAAGGTGATCTACGTGCATCCCGAGGCCAGTCGCGATACCTGCCGCGATGGAAAAGGCCGACGCGGAGCTGGCCCCAGCGATCCGTGTGGCCCGCAGATCCGCTTCGGTCTTGGTGCTGTGCGAGGTGTGGGCGAAGCGGCTCTCGAAGCGCTGCTCGAAGCTAGGAAGGATGGCGGCCCCTTCCATGATTTGTTCGATTTCGCCTCGCGCGTCGACGCGAAACGGGTCAACAAAGGCGTTTTCGAAGCGCTCGTGCAATGCGGGGCGTTCGACACCACACTCAAAAAAGACGGCGTGACACGCGCGCGGGCTTTTGCGTCGATCGAAACGGCCGTTGAACGAAGTCGCGCAGCACATCGTGATCGCGAGCGCGGGCAAACGAATCTGTTTGGGCTCCTCGACGCCGGTCTCAAATCGGCGAAGACCGCGGCAGACGTGGGAGCATCGGCAGGTGATTACGTGAGCGATGCAAAGGTCTCGCCTTGGGATCGGCGCGAGATGCTCGTGCGCGAACGGCAGGCGCTCGGCTTCTACGTTTCAGGGCACCCGCTCGAACGATACTTACGCGGTGGCGGCGCGCTGTCGAAACTCGAAATTGTACCCACCGCGGCGCTACCGAACGCAAAAGACTGGGCCATCGTCAAAATCGCGGGCATGGTCGAAGGCTACCGCGAACGCGTCTTCAAAGACGGCGGCGGCAAGATTGCATTCTTCGATCTCGAAGATCTTACCGGGCGCGTTACGTGCAAAATGCGAGCGGGTGAAATGGATGCGTACAGCACGGTGATCACGGCCGGCGACCCCGTGCTTGTCACCGGCAAAGTGAGCTTCCCGCAGCGCGAGGCGGATGCCGAAGAACACGAAGAAGGGGCGCGTGAGCCAACGATTCTCGTGAGCGATGCCGTGCGCCTCGCCGATGCGGTGCGTAGCGACACCAAGCGAGTCATTATTCGCCTTCGTGCCGAAGCCACGCACGACGATGATCTACGCAAAATGGCCGAGGTGCTCGCGAAGTCGAAAGGCGCGTGCCCCATCACGCTTACCTTTAAGATGAGCGATGGCGCCGAAGCCGTTTTAGGGCTTGGCCAAAACTTCCGCGTGGAAGTGAGCGACGAGCTTCTCTCGGGGCTCGAGCGCATCTTCGGCGCACAAGTCGCGGAGTTACGTTGAGCAATTGTACTACTTGGCGGAGTACACGTGACGGTGTCGCATGATTTCGTAGATGGCAATGCCGGCGGCTACCGAAGCGTTGAGCGAATCGAGGCGGCCGCTCATAGGCAAGCGCACGAGGCAAGTGCACGCGCGCTTGACCGGTTTGCGCAAGCCCTTGCCTTCGGCGCCAATGACCAGCACGACTGGGCCTTTTGCGGCGTCGACGGCTGCCGCGGACAATGCATCATCGGCGTTCGCGTCGAGGCCCACAACGAACGCGCCAGCCTCGTGCAGTTGATTGAGTGCAACATGCAATGATTTGACGCGATAGAGCGCGGCGTGTTCGATGGCGCCTGCGGACGCGCGAAACGTGGCAGGCGAAAGGGGCGCCGCGTGGTGCTCGGGCCAGAGAATTGCGGTCGCGCCAAGGGCCACAGCCGATCGGACGATGGCGCCGAAGTTTTGCGGATCTTCGAGCTCGTCGAGTGCAACGATGAGAGCCTTGTCGTCGAGTTTCGCGATGAGATCATCGAGCGAGCCGAGCACCAGATCGGGTGCGTAGGCAATCGCACCTTGATGGCGAGCACCTTTGCAAGCGCGATCGAGATCTGCGCGCGTGACATGCTCGACTTTCGCGCCGTGATCGACGGCAAAGCGTGCGACAGCTTCGATTTGCGGGCCACCGCGAGTTTCAACGAGAACGCGCGCGAGCTTGTCACCATGCACGCGAATGGCTTCGCGCACAGGGTTCAATCCAGCGATAAGCCTCATGCCGGGCTAACGCGAGTAACGCGAGCGATGGCTTCAGCGATCTCGCGGGCGGCAGCGAGTCTGTTTTTCGCGTCACGAATGGGGCGGCCAACGACAATCCAGCTTGCGCCATCGCGGATGGCTTGCTCGGCGGTTGCAACGCGCTTTTGATCGTCATTCCTTTCGGCTTTTCCGCCTTTTCCCGTTGCCGCGGGGCGCACGCCGGGTGTGACGAGAACGGCTTCGCGGCCCAACACCGTGCGTAATACACGTACCTCGGCAGGCGAACAGACGAACCAACGCACGCCTTGTTCCCACGCCATGCATGCGAGGCGCTCGGCAGCAAGGCTAGCGAGTGAGCGCGATGAGTCATGTGCACTAGGTGTAATATGCACGCCGATGTCGTTCAGATCGCCGTCATCGAGCGAGGTGAGCACCGTAACGGCACAGATGTCGAGCCCAGTGTCTTTGGCGCGAAGGGCAGCACGCCGAAGCATGGTACGGCCACCGCTTGCGTGAACCGTGACAACGCGTGCTCCCAGCTTTGCGGCTTGAGCCACTGCGCGTTCTACGGTTTCAGGGATGTCGTGGAGCTTCAGATCGAGAAAGACCGGTAGGCCAACCCCGTTGGCCTCACTGACCTCGCGCCCGATCGACACGACACCGGGGCCGTGGCTAACGAAAAGCTCAAGCCCGATTTTCACCATGCCGATGGCAGGTGCAACCTCGCGCGCAGCTTCGAGAGCATCGGCGCGCCGTTCGAAATCAAGGGCAAATACGATCGGCGCGGGATGTGTCGTGTTAGGTGTAGTACGCAACGCGATCTAGAGGCAGGAGCACATTGGATCGCCTTTTTGGCACGTGCATGCAGGTGTTGGTGTTGCCGACGTTGGCTTGGCCCCGCTGCCGCCAACCGCAGCCATGCTCGTTCTTGCGCGTCTTTGCGCGGCGACGGCCCCCTCGCGTTCGGCTTCGGCCGCTCTGCGTTCCTCGTCGTTCGTTGCTTTTCTTGCTTTTTCTTCGGCGGCTGCAATTGCGTCGGTTGCGGCTTTGAAGTCATTTTGGAGCTTCTTAATGGTTGCTTCTTTCTCGGCGAGCGCTTTCTTCGTGCGTTCCTGTTCCGCCTGCAGCTCTTGCTGCCTCGTCACGCTCGCTCTGTAGACCACCGCGGCGCCAACGGCACCGGCGATGAGCAATGTGCCGATGCCAACGCTGATATAAGTTAAGTGCTTTTTCTTCTTGTCTTGCGCGAGCGCAACAAGCTTTCGCTCGTGCTCTTGCTTCTGCTGCGTTTCGCGCAGGCGAGCTTCACTTTCGGCGTTCGTGCGAACGCGCTCGACTTCGGCCTGCCGGATTGCTTCAACGCGCGCCTGCTCTTCACGCTGGCGCTGGGTTTCTTGACGACGACGCTCACTTTCTGCAGCGATTTGTGCTTCCTCGGCCTCGCGTGCGCGGCGCTCGGCGTCGGTGCGAGCTTGCAGCTCGGCAGCTTGTTTGCGCTTCCGATTGTCGTCCTCTTGTTTGATTCGATCTTCCTCGAGGCTCATAAGTTCCTTGAGGGAGAAGAGAACGGAACTCTCTTTCTGGTCCGCCATCGCGTTTCTCGTGCTTTGGTTCAGCATGCCACTCGACTTGGCAAAGGGTAGAACAGGAATTTGTCTCCGTAGCATCGAAGTTTCCACGGCGACTTGATGTGATCGAAGTTACCCGCGCGAGACTACTTTCGCAAACGGAATTACGGGCGTACGGCGAAGTGCGATGGCAGCTACGAAGAGATGAAATGCCACGCAACATCACCACAACATTGCGTCGAAAGCGGTCGTACTTGCACTACGCCCACGACCTCCCTCACCATGGCGAACCATGGCGACCAAAGTAAGTGCGCACATTACCGGCACGGTGTGGAAGATTGAAGTGACCGTTGGCCAAGTCGTTTCCGAGGGACAAACTTGCGTCATCCTCGAGTCGATGAAGATGGAACTGCCTGTTGAGACACCTGTGTCGGGCACAGTCGAAACCATTTCGGCGACCGAAGGGCAGTCGGTAAGCCAGGGCGACACGCTTCTCACGATTGCTTAGGGGCAGGCCTCGTGCCTGCCATGTGTTGGGCACCCACAAGGTGTTGCCCCTACGAAAATGCGTTTTGTTGGTCGTAGGGGCGCCATTTATGGCGCCCTCGCATGGGTTCCAAAACGCCGCGTAGGGCGCGATGAATCGCGCCCCTACTCGCGCCAGAAAAGCTTCCAGGGATTGTGTTTCAGATCACGCAGCATTTCTTGCATGTCATCGTAAATGGATTCGTCCATCACGAATGCGCCTATTGTGCCGTTGCCCTTCTTGATGTGCGAAACAATGGCCTGTGCGTCGGCTGCCGTGGCGTTGGCGTGGGCAGCGAGCTCCGCGACATTTTCGAACATTTTTTTTAGCTGCTTTTGCTCTTCTTCGCCGCCAACGATTTTCGATGCTCGATTGAGGTTGGCGAGCGCTTCGCGCGCGTCTTTGAGCATTGGCGCGCTGTCTTTCTGAAGGTCGGTGGAGAGGCGATCTACGTTGTCAATCGTTCGCTGAATCTTTGGGTTGTCGACGTATTGCTCGCGCACATGTGCGGTCAGTGTGACGGCTTCTTGCGATAGCAATTCGAGGTTTGAAATGGTTCGGTTGATGCGGTCACGATTTTCGTTCAGCATCGTGTTCAGGCCTTTTAGGATGCCTGCGGTGTTGGTGACCATGTCGTTGATAAGCTCTCGGTTGTTGCGGATGGCCGTCATCATCGTGTCCAAGAGCTCGTAGGTTCTCGCGAAAAACAGGTCGAGTCGCGGCGGATCGATGCCTTTGACAATGCTGTTGTCGGCAAGCACTGGTTTTTCCAAAGAACCGGGATCGATAGCCAAAAACTTTTCGCCAAGGATACCCTGCGTGGTGACGTAAAAGTCTGCGTCGTCGTGGATGGCGTCTTTGACGCGTTGCTCAACCGCCGCTTTCGCACGCACGAGCACGCGACGATGCAACTGCGGATCCATCTTCCCGCCCATGAACTTAATTTCCGTAACCTTGCCAACCTTCACGCCGGAAAGAAGCACGGGCGCGCCCATTTGTAGGCCACCAGGGTCATCAAAATCGATATAGAGCGTGTACGTTTTCTCGAACGACAGGCCGCCCATGATGAGGACGAAGCCGGCAAGAATGCCGAGCGACACAAGGACAAGGGCACCGACCTTGACTTCGATCGATTTCTCTTGAGCCATAAAACTTTCCCACGCTACCGCGGAACGCACTCGCGTCCAATCGCTAAAGTCGAGGCGGGGCAGACACGGAGTCTGCCCCTACAGCCAACAGAACGCATATTCGTAGGGGCGGCCCTCCGTGGCCGCCCCTCAAATCGAAAGCGGTCAGAGCTCGATGGGGCCTGTGGCGCTCCCATGAATGAACTGCTGCACAACCGCATCTTGCGTTGTGCGAAATTCGTCCGGGGTGCCAAGCATGCGAACCTTGCCTTGGTAAAGCATGACGATCTGGTGAGCAATGCTGAAGGTGCTCACCAGATCGTGGCTGACGACAATCGAAGTAACACCAAGCTTGGACGATAGCTCGTGGATCAGCACGTCGACGCGCCGCGCGTTCACGGGGTCGAGCGACGTGGTTGGCTCGTCGAAAAGAACGTATTTGGGGTCGAGCGCAAGAGCGCGCGCAATGGCCACACGTTTTCGCACGCCGTCTCCGAGCTCGGGCGGGTAGCGATCGGCGAACTCGCGAATATGGACCATCTCGAGACGGTGCCGTGCTTCGTGCAGAGCTGCGTTCGTGTTGAGGTGTTTGTGCTTGCGCAGGGGAAGCGCCACGTTCTCGGCGCACGTCATCGAGTCGAAAAGCGTCGAATGTTGAAAGACCATTGCGCACTTCTTTCGCACCGGCCCCATTCGCTTTTCGTCGAACTTCGATACGTCTTCGCCGTCGAGCCAGATTTCACCACGATCAGGGTAAAGCAAGCCAACAAGGTGCTTGATAAGTACACTTTTGCCGACGCCGGACACGCCAATGATGAAAAATACTTTCCCTTTGGGCACGTCGAACGACACATCGTCGAGAACCGTTTTCGAGCCAAATTGCTTGACGAGGTTCTTGATTTGAATCATCCGACGCGCCCCATATAGGGCACCCACAAGGGGTGCCCCTACATGCACTAGGGCCTAACCACGCATATCCGTAGGGGCGTATGGCCATACGCCCCTACACGCAGTCTATGCCTTTTGCATGGTGCCAGTTTCAATATAGCGCTGGTGCCAGGAAAAAACTTCGGTAAGCAAATGCGGTGTGTGCTTGCCAAAGCTATCGCGACACGCGCGCTCGAAGTAATCGGTCAACATGTCCCTGTAGCTTGGGTGCACACACTTGTCGATGATCTTGCGCGCGCGCTGCTTCGGGCTTAGGCCGCGCAAATCGGCCAAACCTTGCTCGGTTATGATCACCGCTACGTCGTGCTCGGTGTGGTCGACGTGGCTCACCATTGGCACAATGCAACTAATTTGGCCTTTCTTGGCCATGCTTGGTGTGACGAACATCGAGATGTACGCATTGCGTGCAAAATCGCCTGATCCACCGATGCCGTTTTGAATGCGGCTGGCCATCAGGTGTGTGGAATTGACGTTGCCGTAAATGTCGGCCTCAATCATTCCGTTCATGGAAAGGCAACCAAGGCGCCGGATTAGCTCAGGGTGGTTGGACATCTCCTGCGGTCGCAACACGATGCGCTCGCGGTAAAAGGCGATGTTGTCGATAAACTCCTGTATTCCATCGGGACTCAGCGAGAAGGATGTGCCGGAAGCCATACGCAGCACGCCGCTCTTGAGAAGCTCCAACATTCCGTCTTGGATCACTTCGGTGAACGCTGTCAGACCTCGGAATTGGCTGTTGCCCAAGCCTGCAAGAACCGCGTTCGCAATGTTGCCGACGCCCGATTGCAGCGGCAAAAGGTTTTTGGGCAAACGCCCTGCAGACACTTCGTTGTTCAGAAAATCGATCACATGTTCTGCGATACGCTTCGAATCGGCATCCAGCGGCGAGAAGGGCGTGTTGCGGTCAGGAGCGTCGGTTTCGACAATGGCTACGATTTTCTTTGGATCGCAGAAGAAAGCCTTCTCGCCGAAGCGGTCATCGGGGCGCACGAGTGGAATCGGTTTGCGATTGGGCGGCAGCGCTGTGCCGTAATAAATGTCGTGCATGCCGTAGAGTTGTTCGGGCTGCCACGAATTAACTTCGACGATGACTTTTTTGGCTTGGTCGATCCACGTCTTGTTGTTGCCCACCGACGACGAAGGCATGAGCCGTCCATCAGGCAGAATGCCAGCGACCTCGATCAACGCGATGTCGACTTCGCCGTAGAACCCAAACCACGTGTGTTGCGCTACGTGGCTAAGGTGCATGTCGAAATAGTCTAGGGAGCCAGCGTTGATGCGATCACGCAATATGGGATCGGACTGGTATGGCGTGCGCATGCCGATGCCGTCGACACGCGCCAGCACGCCATCGAGCTCCGGAGCCGTCGAGGCGCCCGTGAGCACGCGAATCTGAAAAGGTTTGTTTTCGGCATGCGCGGCTTCGATGCGCTTGGCCAATGCCTGGGGAACGGCTTTGGGATAGCCGGCTCCCGTGAATCCACTCATGCCCACGGTCATGTCATTTTCAATGAAGGCCGCCGCTTGCTCCGCGGTCATAATGCGTTGACGGAGCTCTTCTGCGTGCACTCGAGTCTGTGTCATTGGCAATTCCCTTTCTCAACGAGTTCGATCCAATGGCTCGGGCGAGATCAACCCATGTCGCTCTGCGATCCGCGACGGGGTACTTAAAGCATGCCAGGCACGTAACGCGCAAAACGATAGGCACTGCTGCGCCACAATCGTCTCGAATCGGCCCCGAAGTGCCCCAAATCAAGTTATCGTAACGAGTGCGCCTGCTATCATGAGCACCACGCCGAGCACCAGCTTCCAGGTGAGCGGCTCTTTGAGGAACAAGACGGCGAGAGTCAGCGTGAAAGCAAGGCTCGTTTTGTCGATCGGCGCGACCTTCGAAGCCGGCCCGAGCTGCAGCGCGCGGAAGTAGGCGAGCCACGACGCGCCCGTTGCGATGCCCGAGAGAATCAGAAAGACGAGCGTGCGCCCGCCTACCTTGCTCAGCCCGCGCTGCTCGCCGTTCGCGATCACGATTCCCCACGCAAAAACGAGGACAACGCACGTGCGAACGGCTGTGGCGAGGTTTGACGAGATCCCCATCACTCCGACTTTGGCAAGGATGGCCGTCGCTCCAGCGAATGCGGCCGACAAAAGTGCAAACATCCACCAGGTGATCATCGTTGACCTCCTTCCGTCTTTGGGGGCACTTCCGAGCGATAGTTGCGCAGGGCAACTGGATGCGCCAACAACTCGCCGCCATGCTTCCGCCGCCAGAGGCGCTGCGCGGGATAGATGCCACGGTGCCCCGAGAGCAAGTAGGCCGTCACCGTAACGATGACGACATGGGGAAGAGCATGGGCACCGATCAGTTCGACGGCCATGATCGACAACGCAATGGGAGTGTTCGCCGCGGCACCGAATACGGCGGCGAGACCAACGCCTGCGCCGAGCTCGAGTGGCAAGTGGGCGGTGCGCGCAACGACGCTTCCGAGTGTGGCTCCGACGAAAAAGAGAGGAGTGACCTCGCCGCCAAGAAAACCGCTCGCAAGAGTCACTGCCGTGAAAGCAATTTTTAGCGCGAAGGCAATCGCCGGCACGTGCGGATCGCGAAACGCGCTCACAATGGTTGGCACGCCAAGACCGAGGTAGTCGCTCGTTCCTACGGCCTTCCACATAACAACGAGGATGACGCCGCCCGCGAACATGCGCAGCGGCAATCGCACGATGCGGTCGGCAAGGCGCTTGGTGCGGTGGGTCAGCTCCACGAAAGCGATGGTCGCGAGCGCCATGGCAACGCCCACGATGGCGAGCTTGGCCAGCAAAAGAGGCGTCATCGGAACGTAGGGCACCGCAGGGTATGCCGTGTGCAAGATGCCGAGCTGCCGCGTGACGTAGTCGCCGACCGTGCTCGCAACGAGTGCCGGCACGAGCGCGTCGTACTCGACGCGTCCCACCGCAAGGACCTCGAGCCCGAAGAACGTGCCGGCGATGGGGGTGCCGAAGACCGATCCGAAACCTCCTGCCATGCCGGCTGCAAGGAGCTTACGACGCATTTCCGGTGAGACATGCAAGCGGTGCGCGATGGCGTCGGCTAAACTTGCGCCCATTTGCACGGCCGTACCTTCGCGGCCTGCGCTGCCACCAAACAGGTGCGTGAGCACGGTGCCAAGGAGCACCATCGGCGCCATGCGCAGAGGAAGCTTCGCGCGAGGCTCATGGATGGTGTCGATGACGAGGCTGTTGCCACCTTGGATCGAGGCTCCCCAACGATCGTATATGGCGCCAACGAAAAGACCTGCCACAGGCAGCAGGTAAACGATCCGTTCGTGATTCCCGCGATACGTGGTGACTCGCTCGAGCAGCACGAGAAACAAGGCTGACGCGCCGCCGCATGCGATTCCCACGATGGCACCAAGCCACGACCACTGGAGCAGAGTCAATACGCGCTGCCGCATCGCATTCTCACGATGTAGCCGTAGCCACAACGACGATGCAAGAGGCCTTCGTCACTAGGCGCGTTGGCGTTTGGCAAGGTATATGGTGAGCGCGTGAGTCTTGGCGAACGGCTCGAAAGCTTCCTGATGGTTCTTGCGGTTGGTTCCGCGGTTGCCATTGGCGCCAAGCGCGTCGGCATTCCGTACAACGTGGCGCTCGTCGTTGTCGGTTTGGTGCTCGTGCTCGTCGACGTTTTCCCTCATGCACCACTCGATCCCGATGTCGTGCTCGTCGCCGTTCTGCCTGTTCTCATCTTCGAAGGCGCGCTCGTTGCCGATGCCGACGCCCTCAACCGCGCACGGCAGCCCATTTTGGCCCTTGCCGCGCCGGGTGTCGTCATCTCACTCCTCGGCACGGCCGGCATTGCAACCGTGGCGCTCGGGCTAACCGTTCCGTCCGCGCTTTTGCTCGGCGCGCTGCTCGCCATTACCGACACGGTTTCCGTGCTTCTCGCATTCCGAAGCACGCGTGTTCCGCATCGTCTTGCGGCCATCATGGAAGGCGAAAGCCTTTTCAACGACGGCACGGCGCTCGTTCTCGTCAGCGTTACGGCGACCGCGGCATCCCGTGGAACCTTCGACCTGCTCCCCACCGCGCGCGCGCTGGCCGTGGCCATTGCGGGCGGTTTGATGCTTGGCTTTGCAATCGGCGCCATCGGCGCCGCTGTCCTTCGCCGCACGCCCGATCATCTGACCGCAATCCTCGCCTCGATAGTCCTCGTTTTCGCGGCCTCGTTGACCGCTGAGCATGTGCACGCTTCGCCAATCATTGCTGTCGTAGTTGCGGGGCTCGTCGTGGGGCGCGCTGCACGCGGAGTGCTCGAGCCGTCGCATGTTCTCGCGCTGCATGGCTTCTGGGAAACCGCAGGGTTCGCACTCAACGTCATTTTGTTTCTGCTCGTTGGCATGCAGATCGACACGGGATTGCTCGCCGACGAAGCAGGATCCATCGCCCTTGCGGTCGTCGCGCTGCACGTTGGCAGGGCCATTGCCGTCTATGGGTGCTTCGCGCTGCTCGGCCTCACCTCGAAGCAAAAGGTCCCCTTGCGCTGGCAGCACGTCATGGTCTTCGGCAACATCAAGGGTGCGCTTTCCATGGCCGCCGTTCTCGCGTTGCCGATCGATTTCCCCAACAAGCAGCGGCTCGTCACGATCGTCTTCGGCGTTACCTTCGTCACGCTGATGACGCAGGCGCTGCCTTTCCGTCGCTTCCTGCGCGCGATTGGCATCGGCATTTCCGATCATGGCAACGCCTTGGAAGAGGCGCGCGCGCGTCTCATTCTTGCTCGGCGTGGGCAAGCGGAGCTCGACGATCTGCTTGCCTCTGGGCTTGTCTCTCGGCGTGACCATGCCGAGCGCAGCGCCGCCTTCCAACGCACGATCATTGCCGTTGAAGCAATCCTTCGCTCGCCGCATGCCGAGGGCGGTGACGACGCCGTCATCGACGGCGCCATCTTGAGTGCGCAGAAAGCCGCTCTGATCGATGCTGCGCGCCGTGGTCTCGTCGGTGATGATACGGCCGAGCGCGAGATCGCGCTTCTCGATGGCCGGCTCATGCGGCTATCGGCAGGGCATCACAACACCGCTACTGAAGTTGCTGAAGGAGACAAAGACTAATGCGCATCGTCATTGCCGGCGCGGGCCGTGGCGGACTTAGCATTGCCATCCACTTGCAGGGCCTTGGGCATGTTGTAACCGTTCTCGATCGCGATCCGCTCGTGACCCGTCGCGCGTTCGAAGAAAATGGCATTGTCGCACTCGTCGGCGATGCTACCGATGTTGCGCTTCTCACTCATGCCGAGGTCGGGCGCGCCGATGCCGTGCTTTCCATGCTCCACCGCGACGCGTACAACCTCGCAGTGATCATGCTCGCGCGAAGCCTTGGCGCGCGCAGGGTCATGGTGCGCATGCGAGATCCCGAGTATCGCCCCGTTTACGAGGCTGCAGGCGTCAACCAAATCATTTCCGAAACCGAGGTGCTCGTCGGTGCGCTTGCTACGGCCATCGAGCACGAAGCGGTCCGACACTCGATGGTGCTTGGCAACGGCGAGGCCATCGCGTTCGAAATCGTTGTGCCCGAAGGCGCGTGGGTCGTCGGGCGCACAGTGGGCGAAGTTGCCGCTCAGCCGACATTCCCTCGCTCGTGCGTGATTGCTGGCATGAGTCTCGAAGGCGCCGTGCAACCGGCCCGCGGTGGTTCTAGGTTTGCGGTTGGTACGCAGGTTCTCCTCGTCACGGCGCGCGCCGACGTTGGGGCCGCAGTCGCGTTTCTGATGCGTCGGCGCGCATCAGTTGACGCGTGAGCGACCGCTTTCGATTTGACGCAAAAAAAGCCGTGTCCCACTCGAGGCTCTATGACACGTGCGTGGCATCTTGCCACGAATCCAGAGCGGCTCTCGTCGTCGCGCTAGCAAAAGGCACGGGACTTTTGCGGCTTGGCGCCCTGGTACGGGCAATGCTCTCGCCATGACGCTTGTGTCACGCACGAGCTGCCAGCGACCTGACACTCTCGTCCTCTTGACTTTCGGGTCCCCCGTCGTTCGACCGCGCGTGACGCAGATCTCGAGGTAATGAGCATGAAAGGTCAGGTTCTGGTCGTTGACGATGAACAAGAAACTTGCGATCTGCTCGAGATGGCGCTGGTGCGGCACGGGTTCAAGGTAACGACTTCAACGAATGCGCAACGGGCGCTCGATCTCGTTGCTGGGCAAGATTTCGATGTGGTTCTTACCGATCTCAGCATGCCCGAGATGAGCGGCCTCGACCTTTGCGAACGTGTGTTAGGAACCCAACCGACCATACCCGTGGTTGTGATTACGGGGCAGGGAAGCCTCGAAACCGCCATTGGTGCCATTCGTGTTGGCGCCTATGACTTCATCACCAAGCCCGTTGATTCGAAGCTCCTTTTCCTCAGCGTTTCGCGTGCTGTACAGCATCGTCGATTGCAAGACGAGGTGAAGCGCTTGCGCCAAGCCGTTGCCGAAGGCGACGCCGAGGGGCAGATCGTCGGTCAAAGCTCGGCGATGCGCCGCGTTTACGAGCTTATCAGCCGCGTTGGCGAGAGCGACGCGTCGGTGCTCATCCACGGCGAAACCGGCACTGGCAAAGAACTCATCGCGCGGGGAATTCACGTGCGCAGCCGTCGCAAACTCGGACCCTTCGTTGCCATCAATTGTGCGGCTGTTCCTCACTCGCTGCTCGAAAGCGAACTCTTTGGACACGCGCGAGGTGCCTTTACCGACGCGAAAGCCCAGCGTACTGGGTTATTCGTCCAGGCAAGCGGCGGTACGCTTTTTCTCGACGAAATCGGCGAACTGCCGCTCGATGTTCAACCCAAGCTTCTTCGCGCACTTCAAGAAAGAAAGGTGCGCCCAGTGGGCGCAAACCACGAAATTTCGTTTGATGCGCGCATCGTGGCTGCGACGAATCGCAACCTCGAAGACGAAGTCTACGAAAAGCGCTTTCGAGAGGACCTTTACTACCGCATCAACGTCGTGAAGATCGACGTGCCGCCACTTCGTGAACGAGGCGGCGATGTTCTTCATCTCGCCCAGCATTTCCTCAAGCAGTTTGCCGAGCGCAACGCAAAGCCGACACTCGAGTTGTCGACTACCGCTGCCGAAAAGCTCATGGCGTACAACTGGCCAGGCAACGTGCGTGAACTCGAGAACTGCATGGAGCACGCGGTGGCGCTTGCACGCTTCGATCAAATCACGGTTGAAGACTTGCCCGAAAAGATTCGCGCCTACCGGGCCGAGCGCTTCGTCGTTGCTGCCAACGATCCTACCGAGATCGTGACCATGGACGAACTCGAACGGCGCTACATTCTGCGTGTTTTGTCGCTTGTCGGCGGCAACAAGTCGCGCGCCGCGCAGGTTCTTGGCTTCGACCGGCGCACGCTCTACCGCAAGCTTGAACGTTATGGCGCGGATGGCGCTGTGGCCGAAAAGAGTGAACCCCCAGCCCCCACCGCATCGTAGAAGACCGCTTCCAAATCGCAGATAGGCCGCTTCAAGTTGCCGTGAGGTCGAGGCGGTCGGCGAGGAGCGGACCGGAACAGCCTGCTTCGGCTTTGAGGACCGCACCGCAGCCGCCAACGAAGAGATCGCGGCAACTTGAAGCGGCCCAGGGGCACGCGGCGTGCAGCCGTATGGAACGATCGCATGTGGCGCTTCGGCAAGACATGTACATCGCACAATCTCGATTGGGCAACGCCCGTGGCGGCGAGCTCTGTCGACGAGGAGGTGCTGCGCGAAACAGCGCCAAGCGTGCGTGGTGCCGACGACGCGACGATGGAGGAGCTCGGTTTGGAGGAGGGAACACGCATCGGCGACGCATACCGTATCGTGCGCAGGCTCGGCGCCGGTGGAATGGGGCTTGTCGCGCTCGCACATGACGAGGTGCTCGACCGTCACGTTGCGATCAAATTCATTCGGCCCGCGTTCTTCGAGCACGAAGATCTGCGTGCATTCTTCTGGAACGAGGCGCGTGCCATGGCGCGTGTCACCCACCCGAACGTGCTCACCGTGCACTCGTTTGGCGAGCATGACAAAATTCCATATTTCGTCATGGAGTACGTTGACGGGCCAAGCGTCGAGCAATGGCTCGCCATGCGACTGCGCTTCGGGGGAGCCGATCTCGACGAGGTGCTCGGTATTTTTGACCAGGCGTGTCTCGGCGTGTCAGCGATTCACGCCGCAAACGCGGTGCATCGCGATCTGAAGCCCTCGAATTTGCTCATGGCAGCGAACACGCAGCGGACCACGCCGAGCGATTTTGCAGATGCGGAAACGGTGGGGCTTTCTACAGGTGACACGCTTGGTTATCACGTTGTCGTGAGCGATCTTGGCGTCGCGCAAATTCTCGATTTTCTCGAGGAAAAAGGACCCTTACGTTCGGGCGCGCTCGTTGGAACCCCGTCCTACATGGCCCCTGAAGCGGCTCTCGGCGACGATACGAAGACGGAGCTCGCACGCATGCGCGACGTCTACGCGCTCGGGTGCATCGCGTACGAGCTTCTGACGGGACACCCGCCATTTTCTGGGTCCGCGGAGACCAGCGTTCTTGCGCAGCACGTGCTCGAAGTGCCCGAGCCACCGTCAAGTGCGTGCATGGGGCTTGCGCACAGCTACGACGCGGTCATTCTTCGTGCGCTCGACAAAGATCCGAATCGGCGTTTCGACTCGGTAGACGCATTTCGGACGGCTATCCTGCGCGCACACAAGGCCTACATCCATCCGGATAGCATTCTTGTTGCGGACGACGATTCCGATTGGCGAACGCTGATGCATGCTGCGTTGGCGGCGCGCTTCCCTGAAGCGCGCATCGATACGGTGAAAGATGGCGCCGAAGCGCTCGTGGCGTTCGAGCGCGGGCTGCATTCGGTCGTGCTTGCGGATCTTGTCATGCCGCGCCTCGACGGTCTAAAGCTTACTGCCCATCTTCGCGCTCTTCTGGCCGCGGAGCAGACGACGATCATCATCATCACGGCCGCGGGTGGGCCCCGCGAGTGGCGCAAACTTTCTAAACTTGGGGCTGACGGCTTCCTCGTCAAACCGGTCGACATGGACGACGTCGCGATGCTTGCGCGCCGTACGCTGCGCGCCCGACGCATGCATAGTGCATCTCGACCGCTTTCAAGTTAGCACTACTGCCGGAAGTATTCCGACAGTAGTGCTAGCAAAGCCGCGGGAGCGGCGTTTCGGAGGGGTGAATTGCCCGCGAAAGTGGGCAAGAGGGGGCGCCGCGCCCCCTTGAGACAAGGGAACACTACTGGTTTCCGCGAAGCGAAACGCGCAGCCCGGAACGAAGTTCCGGCAGTAGTGTTAGGGGCAACGTAACGATCACGGCGCTGCCGCGCGTTTCACCGCGTCCGGGCGGCAGCAGGCTATCTTCGAGGTTGAGCGTGCCGCCGTGAATCCGGACGATCTCGAGGGCCATCGACATCGATAAACCAAGCCCTTGTTGTGCCGATCGCCGTACGAAGCGCTGGCCAAGCGTTGCGCGAGCTTCTTCAGAAAAACCGGGACCATCGTCTTGGACGCGGATCAAGACCGAAGCGTCCGCGATCTCGACGACGAGACCAACCCGAGACGACGCGAGCCTCAGAGCATTACCGACGATCTCGCGAATGACGAGATGTAGCAAGCGTGGATCGGCTTTGACGTGCGCGGGCAGAGTGGGCAACTCGGAACTGGTCACCACATCCTTGCGACCGTCGACGGCAAGGGCACTGTCAAACGCTTGCGTGCATAACGCACATAAATCCAAAGACATCGTTCCGAGTTCGATGGTCTGGTCCTCGAGTTCCGACACGACTGCCAGATGCTCAGCGAGGCGGATGAGCCGCTTGAGGCTTCGGCGGGCCATCGCCACGAGCTCGGGGCGTGGTTCGTGCGATGTGGCGAGTTCTTCGAGAACTGTGATTGCCACACCGGTGGGCGAGGCGATGTCGTGTGCGAGACGTTGCAAGAACTGCGTTCCGAGATGCTGCAAGGGAGGCTCGCGGTATTAATAGTGTGCCCAAAGCCTTCTCGCATCCGTTGCGGATTGCTCCACTTGGGGCGTGACGTTCGATCGCTCGCGTCAAATCGAAAGCGGAAATGTCATGGTTATGACGAGCGATGTGCCCTTCGTGTCGAGCCGGAATGTGCCGCCCTGCAGCTCGATAAGCCTACGCGCTACCAGAAGGCTCATGCCTCCGCTTCCCTCGTTGATGACCGGTGCGTGTGGGCCGCGGGCATGTTGCGCGCGTGCAGTCAATACGACTTCGTCTTTCGTACCGAGGGCGCCAACGCTCACCGTGCCAGCTTCTCCAGCGATCCTTGCGGAAAAGGCGAGCACCTTGCCGAGTGCCTCGAGCATTCTTGCGCGATCGACAAGGATGCATGCCTGCTCGTCGAGCGCACAATCACCTACTGCGCCTTGCGCGGCGGCCACAGCAAAGCGTACGAGTGGCAAGGCAGGTTCGTGGCTACGACGCAACTCCACGTTGCCGGATGCGATGCGGCTTGCTTCAAGCAAATCATCGATCAAAGCCTGCATGCGGGTTGTTGCGCGTTCCATTCGAGCGACTAGGTCGAGCGCGCGGTTCACATCAACGCTATCGCATTCGAGATCGTCGCGAAGCAGCCCCGTGCTCATGACAAGGGTGTTGAGCGGATTGCGCAAATCATGCGAAACGCTTGCGAGCAGATCGAACAGAGCGAGAGAATCGAGCAATGCCATCTCGACAACGTGCCCCTTGAGCAGGCCATACCATCATGCGCCAGAGTGGGCCAAATGCGAGGACCGCTTTCAAGTTGACGCGAGGTCAAGGCGGCGGCGAGGAGCGGACCGGAACAGCCTGCTTCGGCTTTGAGGACCGCACCGGAGCCGCCAACGAAGAGATCGCGTCAAATCGAAAGCGGTCGAAAAGCTCGCTGCCCGTATCGACCACATTGCCACGCGCCCACGCGAGCAGCGACCGAATCTCACTGCGGAGCAGGACGTAGCGCATGTCGGCTGGGTGAATCGCAATGCGTGTTGGGAGAAGCATGCGCAGTGGCCGCACTGCTCGGCAGTATGCCACACTCGAGATGAGCCGCGCGGGCGTGCGGCTCGCGAAATTGAGCACGAGGCTCGCGCGCGACAGCTGGCTTGCTGGATCATACACATGGGTATGATCTTCGGTGAACGTGTAGCCTCGCTTGCGGAGCAGTGTGTGGACCGAACGCGGCAGAGACCACGCGGGCGCCACGAACCCACGGACATCGAGACCAGCCTCTTTGAGTACGCGCTCGCCGGCGTCGAGACGCGCGATGGCCTCGCTTGGCGACACGTCATGGAACTCGGCTTCGCTATTGGACACGATGTGCTGGGCAAAGGCGTATTCGATCCGTTTTGCCACGCCGTCCACGCGACCGTGCTGCTCTTGCGCCACGGCCGCCACGGCATGGTCGGCCCAACTTCTCGCCTCGTGGTAGTAGCCATGAAGGTAAATTTCATGGCCATGGCGTGCGAGCGTGCGTAGCCTCTCGCAGAAGGGCGGATGCTCGAGCAGCGGCGCCTGCCCATGGAAGTTGGGTACAACGAGAAGGGCAGGGCGCACTCCGAAGTCGTGGGCTAAGGCTAACGCCGCTTCAACCTCGCGCTCCCACGCAGGCGACACATCGTGAATGGACACATGGACAACCATGAGGGCGCATCAAGCATTCGCCGCGTTCGCGGTGTGCGCACGTACGACGGCTTCGTACTCGCTTTCGAACATGGAAAGCTGATTGTTCACGATGTCGAGGTTTTTCGCATTCATCTCGTTGTCCTCGGCCCACGACATTTCGATCATTTGACGGCGGATTTCTCCGAGCTTGTCGCAGATGTTGCCGAGCCTTTCGGGCTCGACGTTGGTGCGTGGCTTGTCGGCGAAGTTCGCACGGTACTCTTCGAAGAGTTTGTTGGCAGCAGTGCCAAGGTCTCCCATGATGGTGGTCATGGCCGTACCTTGGCGAATCTTGCGCACCTCGGCGAGCTCGTTCTCGTAGGTCTTCAATCGGTCTGTAACGATATCGATATTCTTCGTGTGAAACTCGGCGACAAGGCCTTTTTCGCGCAGCGCCGTCATGCGAAAGAGCACTTTTTTGAGCGATGCAACGACGCGCATGAGAAGAGCAGGCCGCCGCGAAACACGCGGCTCGCCAGCAAAATGCACCTGGTAAACGGCAAACTGGGTGTTCGCAAGACCCGCGAGAATGCCGGCGCTTTCTTCGGGGTTCGAGCCGGCTTGCGCCTTTTCGATGAGATCGATTTCGCGTTGATACTGCGCGAGGTTGTCGCGCACCGTCTGGCGATCACGCTCGAAGTCGGCGTTTTTCCGGCCTTTCCCTTCGAGCAGAATCGATGACATGCGCTTGTCGATTTGCTTGAGATCCTCCACAAGCTCGCCAAGCATGGCCAAATCACGCGACGAGCGATCTTTTCCGGCGAAGTGACGAGCATAGCGCGCGAAAATAAGGTTTGCGCTATTCCCTTCCGCTGCGAACTTGTCAAAGCTTGCGCCCGCGTTTCGAGCTCGCTCGATGGCTTCGCGCTCTGTTCGGAAGAGCGATAGGGTTTGTGTTGCGGTGTCGCGAATGCCGCCGAGTTCCTGGCTGCGTGCGGCAACTGGGATTTCATCGACCTCCGCTAAAATGGCAGTGGCACGCTCGATCATTCGATCGATCTGCACAAGGTCGCGTGTGGCGCGCGAATGCCCGGCGAAGTCTCTGGCGTATTCGCCATCGATTGCTTCAAGCTCGCGCCCTAATTTTTCAACGACGCTCTCTGCCATGGATAGGATCCCCTAGCACACCAACCCTCAGCTACACCGCTTCGTCGGCAAGACCGGCAAGCAAATCGATGAGACGCGGCGCAAGCTCGCGGGCAAGAAGCTCTTCGACCGCGTCGGCGCTGTCGCACGCAAGTGCGCGCTGTGCAACGGCCTCGGCCTCGGCCGACGTAAGCCGACGGACTGCCTCTTTGATCTCCGGAATGGCGGCGGCCTCCATCGATAGCTCGCGCAAGCCGAGGCCCACGAGCAGGCACGCGGCCAGTGGATCGGATGCCATGGCACCGCAAAGCGCCACAGGGCAACCGGACTTGTTGCCCGCGTCGGTGACGAATTTGATAAGCCGTAAGATTGCCGGATCGAACGGCGAAGCTTGTGCCGCAAGCGACTGGCTCGCTCTGTCGATCGCTAGTGCGTATTGCACGAGATCGTTGGTGCCCAGGCTGAAAAACTCTGCCTCGCGCGCGAAGACATCGGCCATCACGGCGGCAGCGGGTACTTCGATCATCATGCCGAGCGGGATGTGCTCTTCGAAGGCCTGTCCGCGCGCCTTGACCTGCTCTGTGGCCTGGCCGAGCAGGCGGCGAGCCTCGCGCATCTCGTGCACGGTTGCGACCATCGGGATCATGATGCGCACGTCGCCGTGGGCGCTGGCTCGGACCATGGCACGCAATTGCGTGAGGAAGACCTCCGGCTGCTTGAGTGCAAGGCGCACGGCACGCAGACCGAGCGCTGGATTCATTTCGGCGGGCAACTGGAAGGTGCTTGCGAACTTGTCGCCGCCAATGTCGAAGGTGCGCAGCGTGACCGGCTGGGGGCTTACGGCTTCGACGATGGCGCGGTAAACTTCGTACTGCTCGTCTTCGCCGGGTTGCGTGGTTCGGTCGATGTACAGGAATTCGGTGCGGTAAAGGCCTATGCCTTGCGCGCCGTGATCAACGGCTAAAATAGCCTCGGCTGGGAGTTCGACGTTGGCCTTGAGTTCGACTCGGATGCCGTCGGCGGTAACACACGGCTTGTGACGCGCCGACAAGAGCCGCCTTGCGAATGCAAGGTGTTGCTCGGAGCGATTACGCGCGTCACGAATCATCTCCTCGCTTGGATGAACGAAGACTTGACCGGTGAGCCCGTCGACGACGAGCGTGTCACCCGTGCGAATTCGCTCAATGGCGTCGGCAACGCCGACCACCGCGGGGATCTCGAGGGCGCGCGCCATGATCGAAGTATGACTTGTGCGCGTGCCAACGCATGTGACGAAGGCGAGCGCTGGCTCACGCACCATGCTTGCCGTGTCGGCTGGGGACAGATCGCGTGCGACCACGATCATGGGCTCATCGAGGCGCACCGTACGCCGTGTTTCGTTGCCGAGCAGCGCACGAAGAAGGCGATCGCAAACGAACTCGATGTCGCGTCGTCGCTCGAGGATGTAGATGTCGCGCTCACCCGCGCCATCGAACAGGGCGACGATCTCTTCACCCGCTTCGGACACGGCCCATTCCGCGCACTTTTTCTCGACTTTGAGCTTGTGGGCAATGCGCTCGTGAAGGGTCGGATCCGCGAGCATCATCTGGTAGGCGTCGAGAATGGCGGAAGCTTCGCGCATGGCCGGAGGCATGCGCGTATCGACCTCTCGCAGTGTTTTTTGCGCTGCGCTGACGGCTTGCTTGATGCGTTCGAGTTCGGCCGGGATTTGACTCGTGCGCACGTGCCGGCGGGCAAACGAGGCTCGCGCATCGCCGATGACCATGGCGGGTCCAACGGCCACGCCCGGCGAGCCGGCAATGCCCTTGAGGGTGACGGCCTCGTGCGGCGCGACATCGAGCGAGCTCGGAGGTGCACTGGAGGAAGCAGGCGCAGGTGGCACATCTCCGAACGACGGTGAACGCACGCGCGCTGAGCCAGGCCGACTCGGTTGGCTCTTCGAAGGGCCGCCGGTGCGCCGGTTGGCCATTAGCTAGCCTCCCCGAATCGATTCGCGATGAGTTCGCCAATGGCTTGGACGCATTCGGAAGCGCGCGGGCCCGATGCGATGACGTCCACGACCGTTCCCTTTGAACCGCAGAGCAGCAGCACGCCCATGACGCTTTTCGCGTTCGCCGTTTGACCTTGGTAGGCGAGCTGCACCTCGCACGGGTACTTGGATGCAAGCTGCACGAGCTTCGTCGCGGCTCGAGCATGAAGGCCGAGATCGTTGATGATGGTGAACTTGCTCGAGGCGCGGGCGCTCCGTTCGCTGCGATCACTCATGGCGGACCTCGCGTTTCGATCGCGTCTGGGGTCAGCCCTGCTCGCTTGCCGCCTTCCTTGCTTTCCCGCGCCAGCTGCAGAGCGAGCTTGCGGCGGTGGACGTCGCGATGAGCGACTGTTACGTCGATGTGCGACGTGGCGGACGACGATGCGCGCAAGGTTTGCTCGAGCAGTGTGGTGATGTGCTCGGCGACCACGACGCTTCGGTGCATACCGCCCGTGCAACCGAATGCAATCGTGAGATAGCTTTTTCCTTCGCGTTCGTATTTTGGAATTACGTATTGCAAAAGCTTGAGTGTCTTGTCCACGAGCTCGGTTGTTTCCGCAAAGCCAAGAATGTAGTTACGCACGCGCGCATCGGTGCCTGGCAGCTCTTTCAGCTCGGGCAAAAAGTATGGGTTTTTCAGAAAGCGCACATCGAATACGAGATCAGCGTCTACGGGGATTCCATATTTGTAACCGAACGAGACAACGCGAACCGCCATGCGCTCGGCGGCTCCCGAAGCCGGGCCGAACTGCCCAAGGATGGCGCGGCGAAGTTCGTGAACACTGAGGCTCGTCGTATCGATGACGCGTGTTGCCCGCGCGCGCAAGGGCGCGAGGCGTTCACGCTCGAGGCCAACGCCTTCGAGAACGGAAGCCGCCTGGCCCGCGGCCGCGGACATGGCAAGTGCATGAGGGCGACGCGTTTCACTGAAACGACGCAAAAGCATCTCGTCCGACGCGTCGAGAAACAATACATGCAAATCTCGTCGCCCGGAATCGTCGAGCAGCGACAAGACGCGATCGACGCCCCCTAGAAACACGCGAACCCGCACGTCGATTCCCAAGGCAACGCGCGTCATGTTGCCCTTTTCGCAAAGGGCAACGGCATCGGGAGCAAGAGCTGTGGGCAAGTTGTCGATGCAAAAGAAGTCGAGATCTTCTAGCGCATGCAGCGTTGTGGTTCGCCCGGCGCCAGACAGGCCGGTCACGACTACTACCATTGGCTTTCGGATAGCGTGGCTTGGTGCGCCTTCCATTAGTCGTTGCCTCTTGGGCGGACAGAGGGAATGAAAGCCAAGCTCTCGTTGTCGGCCCGTTCGCTGCCGCTGTTCGGCGCTGGTGGAACCACTGTCACGGGCGTACCAGCCAGACTTTCCGGCTGCTCTTCGCGCGAGACTCCTGGGGCAACACCGACGTTTTCTTCAATGCGTGAGAGCAGCTCGCGCGCGCTGTGTCGTCCCGCGCGTCGCAATAGCTCGTTGCGCGCTGCCATTTCGAGCATTGCACCCATGTCTCGTCCAGGTCGCACGGGCACGGTGACGAGCCGAATGGGCGTACTCAGGATGTCGAGGAAGCGATCGTCGACGCCAAGGCGATCGTAATCGGTTGTCTCGTTCCACTCGTCGAGTTGAACGATCATGTCGATGCGCTTGCTTTCTCGCACGGCCGTGACGCCGAACAAGTCTTGGATGTTGAGCACGCCCAGGCCGCGCACTTCGACATGGTGGCGAAGCATATCGGCTGGCGCGCCGAAAACCATGCCGGGCGGTCTCCACTCGCACTTGACGACGTCGTCGGCAACGAGCCGATGACCGCGGAGCACCAACTCGACGGCACACTCACTTTTGCCAATGCCGCTTTTGCCGAGCAAAAGCAGACCGATGCCGAAAACATCGACGAGAACGCCGTGCAGCGTGGTGGTTGGCGCGAGCTTTTCGTCGAGCAGCGCGTGAATCTCATTGATGATGCGGTTAGACCGCGCGCGGCTTGCAAAAAGGGGAGTGCTCGTTGCCTCGGCGGCTTTTTGGATGGAGGGGAGAGCCTCGCCATGGCGGGTGAGCACGACGCACGACAAGCCAAGGGAAAAGAGACCGCGCGCGGCCGCTGAGCGAGCCTCGGCATCGATCGACTCGAGGTACGAGACTTCGGTTTCGCCGAGGACCTGCACGCGCGTTGGAACGACGCCGTAGTAGTGGCCCACGAGCGCCAGCCCACTTTTTTGCACGCGCGGGTGGCGGATAGGGCGGCTCATGCCGCTTTCGCCTGCCAGGAGTGTCAGAAATGTGGCGAGACGCGGATCGGTGACGAGCTCACCCACGGTGATTTCGGCCATGGGCGGCGGCGTGGGGTATGTCGAAGTCACACGGCCCCCTTTTTTTCTGTTTCTTCTGCGCCGATAAGGTCGAAGGCTTCAACGGGAGTCGCCGCGTTGAGCAGGCGCGCGCGGAAGTCTTTGCTGCGCAAGAGCCGCGACACCCGGGCGAGCGTTTTCAAGTGCTCACCCGTTGCACGCTTTGGTCCGATGACCCCGAAGAGAATCGAGACCAGGGCATCGTCGATGGCCTGAAACTCTACCCCTTCGGGGACGATGAGCAGCGCTGCCACCTGCTCTTTGAGCTGTGGCAGTGCCCCGTGCGGGATGGCAACTCCTTCGCCAATCCCTGTAGATTGCAAAGCTTCGCGTTCGAGCAGAATGTGCTCGATCTCCGCTGTCGTCGTGCCGTCGTGATTGCCCAGCATGGACGCGAGCAGACCGATCGCGTGCTCTTTGTCGAATTGATCGCTTGCTCGGTTGCGCCTGATGATAACGCGCTCCGGCGAGAGTATGTCCGTGAGACGCATGATTTACGATGCCCAGGGGATTTCGGGCTGAGAGGTAGTGGTTGTGGCGATATCGATATCGCCACCTTCCGTACTACTCCTCGGAATCGTCGGGCAGAAGGTGTTCCGATGCGCGATCGGCACCTTTCTTCTTCGCCGCACCGTGAACGCCGCGGATCTGGCGTTCAAGCTTATCGACGACCCTATCGATTGAGGCGTACATGTCTTCCGATTCTTCGCGCGCGTGGAAGTGCTGGCTACCCGCGTGGATGTCGACTTCGGCTAGGTGGAGTGTTTTCTGGCAGCTCAGCGTCACCTGTCCATGCAGCGGCTGTCTCAGAAACTTCTGAAGTTTGCCGACCTTGTCCGTTGCGTAACCCTTGACGGCATCCGAGCCGTCCATTTGTCGGAAGGTGATGGAGATGTTCATTCCGTGACTCCTCCGTCTTGTTCAACTAACCCGGAAATCATCGCATAGCTTTCTCATTAAGCCTGACGCTATTTGTGGATGTGGGCAAGGCTTTTGCGGCAGAGGTCAGAAAAGCTTTTTGCGCTTGCTTGACGCGAGGATCCCAAGCATCTCTCGGTATTTCGCCACGGTGCGTCTGGCGATCTGAATGCCGTCTTGTTTGGCGAGAATTTCGACGATGGCCTGATCGCTAAGGGGGTTTTGCTTGTCTTCGTCCTCGATGATCTTCCGAATCGCTTGCTTGACACTTTCCGATGCAATGTCCTCTTCAGCCACACGGCGAATCGACGAGTTAAAGAAGTATTTAAGTTCAAAGAGCCCCTGCGGCGTGTGGACGTACTTGTTCGTGGTGACGCGTGAGATGGTCGATTCGTGCATGCCAACGGCTTCCGCAACATCACGCAAGATCATCGGCTTGAGGTACGCAACGCCGCGTTCGAAAAATTCGCGTTGCTTTTCAACGATGCACTCGGTCACGCGGATAATCGTCTTACGCCGCTGTTCGATCGCGCGAATGAGCCACTGCGCGTTGCGGAGTTTCTCGCCAATGAATTCTTTCGCGCTCGGGTCTTTGAGCAATTGTTTGGTGAGCGCCTCGTTGATGTAAAGGCGCTGCACGCCGCGATCGTTGTCTGTGACGATCCATTTGTCGGAATCTTTGACAACGTAAACGTCAGGGGTAATGGCGATTTGCTTGTCGTCTGTTTCGCTGAAGTTGCGAGCAGGGCGACTTTCGAGCTTTTGGATTTCTTTGACTGCCTCATAAACCTCTTCAACGGGCACTTTCAGATCGCGTGCGATCGCCTGATAGTTGTGCTTTTCAAGGTTATGCAAGTGCTTATCGATAATCGTCACATCGAGATCGAGCGAGCCGAAAACCTCGGCCTGAATAAGCAGGCACTCGCGCAAATCGCGTGAGCAAACGCCAACCGGGTCCCATTCTTGCATCATGCGCAAGACCTCAGGGGCGTCCTCCGGATTGAGCCCAGCCTCTTCGGCAAGCTCCTCAACGGTTATGTCGGGCGTGCGCGTGCCGTCGGGGCGCTCGACACCCTTGAGGTCAAGAAACCCATTGTCATCGAGATTGCCGAGTACGAGTTCGGCGAAGCGCTTCTCCGCCTCGTTGAAATCGCTCATTTGTAGCTGCCATCGCAGGTGGTCGACGAGCGAGGCAGCCTTCGTAAGGTTCTGTTCAATGGGCGGCAGCTCTTCGAAGCCGCCGCGACTGGTGGGCAAGGGCTGCTGCAGGGTGCGGTTTTCGAGAAATTGCTCCCAATCAATCTCGTTTACCTGCTTCGCATCTGTTTTTTCGGCGCTGCCTGTTTCGGTCCGCCTGCGCTCATCGAGACGTTCCATCCGGGCTTCGCCCTGCTCGGGCGGCGTTCCAATGACTCCTGCGTCTGATCCATCGGTGTTCGTTCGCGGCCGGGGCTCAAACTCTTCATCTGCCAGCACCGGGTTCGCGTCGCATTCTTTGCGGATTTCTTCGATAAGTTCGAGACGGGAAAGCTGCAGCAAGCGAATCGCCTGCTGGAGCTGCGGCGTCATCACAAGCTGTTGGGAGAGCTTTAGCTGCTGTTTGATTTCCATCGGTAAAGTTCCGCCAAGAGAAGCTTACACCGGTGGGAGGGTCACGGAAGCGAAAAGGATGCCAGCGGGACAATTATGCGGGACAAGCGATCCATCTTGCTAAAAATAGATCGCTTTCAAAACGTGCTCGTAGGGGCGGCCCCCTGTGGCCGCCCTCTGAGATAACGGTCAACCACAACAGGGTGCTCTTGAAACTCGCGCGGCGAGCCCTCCATCGCCACCTGGCCGTCAACCAAGAGCATCACGCGCGAGCAAATGCAAAGTGCTTCAGCCACGTGATGATCGGCCAGCAAGACCGCAACCCCGCTTTCATGCGCAAGCGATCGCAGCATGTCGCCGAGCCGGCTTGCTTGCTGCGGATCGACGCCTGCGAACGGCTCATCGCAGATCAGCACTTTCGGCGGGCGAACAAGCGCTCTGGCAAGTTCGAGCCGCCGGCGTTCGCCGCCAGAGAGCGCCCCGGCTTTCACGTTCATCTTGTCTTCGAGTGCCACCCGTTTGGCGATAGAAGCGATGGATGCGCTTTCGTGCCGCTCGCTGTCTCCTTTGGCGCCTCTCCGTGTGAGCACATCGAGCCAGCTGCCCCCCCCATTCCCATAAACAATGCGGTGGTAAGTCCGGAGGTTATCGTGCACCGTTAGGTCCCAGAGCACGCTTGGCGTCTGCGGCAAATAAGCCACCCCATGCCTCGCGCGCCCCCACATTGGTATGTGGGTAACGAGCTTGTCAAAGAGCAAAACCTCGCCGAACGTTACAGGGATATCGCCGACCAGCGCTCGAAACAACGTCGACTTGCCCGCGCCCGATGGGCCGAGAACACCGAGCACCTCGCCCGGTGTCGCGCGTACGGTTACGCCTCGCAAAATCGCTTTGTTGCCGTAGGTTACGCCGATCTCGCGCGCCTCAATGGCGGCTGGACCGTTTTCGATTGGCTGCAATTTCATCGTTGGCTGCCGCACTGTAGGGGCGTATGGCCATACGCCCCTACGCCATGGTGTCACGGCTTCGGTTTCGGTAATTGCGGCACGGGGATTGCGCCTTTTACCTGGGTTGCTGTGACGCGCGCCGTTGCGAGCTCGATTGTTGCCTTGTCCGCCTGAATCCAGGCTTGGCCTCGTGAGAGCTTCACGCCGCCGCGAAGCTCGAGAATCTGGCTTTTGAGATCGAGCTCGACTTCCGGTGCCTCACCATGCACGCCGCGCACATCAGCCACGACACCACCCGAACCTTTTGCCCAATGCAAATGCGGCGAGGTATCGAACTTCAATTCGATGCGCGGGCAGTGCACGACGAGCTCGCCTTTTTGCAGCAGCACCTGTCCGGTAAGAATCGCGTTGCCCGTGGCAACGTCGACTTCGAGTTTTTCGGCTTGCACGTTCACGTCGCCCTTGCCCACGTCGAGGAGCGGATCGGCCGCTGCCTCGTGCGGGCAGAACGACGTCAAAAGTAGCGCGAGAACCGCTCCGCCAGCGAGTCCGGCAAGCGCGTCACGACGCGTGCTGCGCAGCGGCGTTTTCGTCGACACGGTCCACCATCTCATCGTTCAGAGCTTCTTTTGTAGCTGAAAGCTCGGCAACGCGCATTGCCGCGATGCCTGCAGGTGGTGGCAAGGCTGCCTTGTCGAGCAAATGTTCGCTGAGCGATGCAACCGCACTGCTTCCGAGCCGTACGATTGCCTCGGGCCGGCCGCCCGCTCCTGCGAATGTTCTCACCAGAACCCTACTCAGTGGTAACAGGTCGCTCTCCGACGCGGCTGACGCGACGAGGTTCTCGGTCGATCCTTGGCGGGCCACTGATGCGAGAACGTGCGCGAGCGGCCCAGCCATGCGTGTAACCGCGCGTTCGACTTGGTAGCGCATAAGGACTGGATCGCTTTCGGCCTGCTGCCGATCGCGCCCCGTAACAACGACATCGAGATCGCTTTTCCATTCGGTCGCCGCGGCTGTGAGCGCACCGGCAATTTCCTGCGCCGTGTCATCGGCTTGGCGTTCGAGCTCGCCAGCGCGCGCCGCGAGATCATGGGCACGGCGTTTCGAGATGATGGCGCTCGTTCGCTCTCTGTCGGCAAGCTCGCGGGCGCGCGCCTCGAGCTCGCCGGTCACGCGCGCTGCCCTGCGCCGCTGCCCGCGCTCTTTGAGCTCGCTGCTGCGCCCGATGATTTGTTCGTCGAGCAGCACTTGCACTGCTGCCCAGCCGCTTTGCTCGAGCGATGCGGCGTCACCGAGTTTGCCTTTGAGCGCGAGCCGCGCGCTCAGAGCAATGGGCGGTGACCAGGAGCGAAGGCCGACCGCGTCGAGCGACGCCGCGACAGAGTGCATCACGTGCGAAAGCTCTGCGCGGTCGAGGCGGTCGGCTTTGTTGACGAGGATCTGCACGGGCAGCTTTTGTGCTTTGGCCTCTTCGAGGATGAGCCGTTCGGATTGCTTGAGCGGTTGGGCAGCGTCGAGCAGCCACACGAGCGCGTCAGCCTGCTCGAACGCCGAGCGAGCGGCTTCGTTGTGCTTCGGGCAAGGCGCGTTGAAGCCCGGCGTGTCAAGGATCTCGACGCGCGTGAGCGACGCGATGGGCATCAAGATTTCGACGCGCTCGACCGTGGTAACGTCAATGGTTTTGAGCGCTGCGCGAAGCTCGCTCGAAGGCACGATGCGCTCGCGTGTCCTGGTTGCCGTGTGGGTTTCAGCTTCAGGTTCAAGAAAGAATTGGATGCGCGCAAACGGATCGGGTGCATAGCGCAAGTGATGCAACGTTGCGGTGGTCGGCAAAACACCGGTAGGCGCCACGTCAGCGCCCATGACGGCATTGATGAAAGTGCTTTTGCCTGCGTTGAATTCGCCGACGACCGCGAGGCGTACTGGGCGAGAGCGCTCAACGGCAAGCTCGGCGATTTTTGCGATCGCGGCGATTGCGTGCAGACCGCGCGCGTGGCTGTCGAGTCGTGTGAGTAGCTCGGTCCAGCGGCTAGGCGTGCCCGACGGCGGGATCCACGCTTCGATGGCTTGCCGCCTGACGCTGTCGGCCCACGGCTTGACGCGGGCCGTGCCGATGGAACCGAGATCATCCAGAATCGCCGCGGCCTCGCCGGGATCACGCAAGCGTGCGGGCGAGGGAAGCTTGCGCGCGTCCCGGACGTCGGCATCGGTGTGCCCAAGCACCGAGAGCGCGACGGCGAGCGAGGCGAAATCCTGATCTTCGATGGATGTGTCGAAGAGCGGGCGTGCCGCCGACATGTCACCCGCGCGTACTGCCAAAACGAGTGCCGCACGTGCTTCGTCGCGCCGGCCCTCGGCGCGTGCGAATGCCGCCCGCCACCTTGCTCGATCGACTTCCCCTCGGGCATGGACGACCGTGCGGATTTTCGCGCGCATGGCGTTGTCCGTTGGAATCGTGGCGAGCGCGGATGCAAGCGTCTCGCTTGCATTGGGGACGTCAAGGACCATGGCGCGAAGCAAAAGCGGAAACGAGGCCTCGTCGTTGGCAAGCGCCAAAATGCGTCCGCGAAGCAGGGCTGCGCGCCCATCGGCTGGATCGAGCTCGATGCCATCGAGTGCCTCGCGCGCCCCATCGATGTCGTTTTGCAAAAGGCGAGCTTCGGCGCGCCGCCCAGCCACCTCGGGGTGCGTGCGATTGGCAAGGCGCTCGAGCCATAGCTCGGCGCGCGCCCCATCGCCGCGCGACAGGTCCAGATCAGCGAGCCAAAGCAATGCTTCGCGTCTTGCTTCGCTACCCGCTTCGGCCACGGCCAGAGCGCGGAGGAATGCGTCGCTCGTTTCATCGATAGGGCAATTGACTCGCTCGCGCGCGCGACCGAGGCGCACCCAGATTTCGCCGCGCGAAGGCACGCGCCCGGCGAGCTCTTCGAGTGTCAGTGCGAGCTCGGCGTCAAGGTGACCGGCTTCGCATGCGTCAGCGAGCAGGGCCAGGCCCACCGGCGAGTGCGGGACACGCGCGAGGATTGCTTTGGCATGTCTGCGCGCGCGCATTGCGTCGCCGCGCACCAGGGCTTCTTCGCCGTCGCGCAGCTGCCCTTCGACGCCAGCGAGCACAATTTCGACGCGCCCGAACCAGGCTGCAATGGTCTCTGCAAGACGCATAGCGGACAGTTTATCGAAATCGAACTAGCTTGCCTCGTCTTCACGCGAAAGCAGATCGCGAAGGATATCGGGGCTGACTCGAAGGGCGAGCACCTTTTCCCGAAGGGCCACCACCAGCCCGGGGCAAGCGCCTTTCGGCTTGTGGATGTACTTTCGATGCGTGTATTGCACATCAACGGTCGTCTCGTGGCGGGCGCCCGAGAAGTGCGCGGCAAGGTGGGCCGCGTCAACGAGATCCTCGGGCGGACACGCCTGCCCCTTGTTGAGCCCCACGACGACGTGAGCACCCTTACGATCTTTGGCGTGGAGCCAGAGATCGTGCGGCCGCGCCACTCGTAGCGTCAAAGCGTCGTTGTCAGCGGCTCCCTTGCCAACCAAAAGCGCCCGCCCGCTGCGGGCAAAGAAGGTGCGATAGGGCGTTCGTTTCCCTAAGCTTGGAAAGCCTGCGTGCCTGCTCGCGGCTCCTCGGGCCTTGCCGTCTTGTGTGGTTCGCGTGGCCTTTGCGCCCGGCAATGCAACGTCGCGTGGCGCTGCTTTCTTCGCCTGCGCCGCGGCTTCGTTCATGGCATCGAGCTCAGATGCCTCGGCAACCTGCACCATGGCGTGGGCGATGGCAGTGAGTTGGCTTTCCGTCTGCGCCAGGCGACTTTGAGCGATTGGCATGCCAAGGCGAAGTCGCTTGGCTCGCTTGAACATCTCCTCGACTTGTTCGCTCGCGCTTTTCGCGGGGTCGAGCGACATCTCAATGGGCTTGCCGGTCGACCAGTCGGTGGCAACGAGCTTGGTTCTACCGCGGGCAGTGCGCTTTGCTTCGGCAACGAGCCAGCTTGCGCGTGAAGCGATTTCATTGGCTTCTGCAATCTTCTGCAGATCGCCGCGCACCGCTTGACGCCGCCGTTCGATCTTTTTTCGTGCCTTGACCAGGGCTCGTGTGAGCTCGGCGCGCACGGTTTCGGTCGCATCGGTTGCCGCGCTCGCACGGGCAGTGACTCGCGATGTCGCGGATGTCGCCTTTGGAGCACACACCTTGAAGATGATAGCGCGCCATACCGCTTTCGATTGGAGTTTGCGCGCGGAACAGCCGGTGACGTGCAGCTTGGCCTAGCGTAGGCTTATCGCAAACGTGAAAGTGTCTCCTATCTTTCCCGTCGGGAAGACAAGCGCATCAAGGCTCAAAGGGATGTTTTTGTGCCTCGAGGCAAACAAGGGCAGTCATGTTGGCAGCGCGTGGCTCAGCAAGGCACGACTGACTCGTGCCGACCTCGACAACGAAACGCGGCTGCTGCCGCTGGAGGCTCTTCACGCAGCCATCGGCGCGTTTCTCGAAGAGCTGCCAAGCTCGCTGGACGTGGCTATTCCGTACCTTGTCGCGCAAGACAACCTTGCCGTTTGGGTGCATGTTTTACGTGGAACATGCGCGCCCGAACAGGCCTTTGCACGGCTCGACGCACTCGATGCATTTGATGCCTGGGGGTACGAGAATGAACCTACGACGAGGTGGGAAACCACCCAGTCGGGTCCGGGCTTCTGGAAAGGCCGTGTGGTGATTGCACACGATCCCGCGCTCGAACAAGACGGTCTTCTTGCGTATGAACGTGCGATGCACCTTTCGGTCGTGCCAATGCTTTTTGGCCTGCCGCGCGGCACCGTTACGATGCATGCGTTCGAAGACAACGTGCAGGAGTTCGAAGTGCGCTGGGCCTATCCGCACCCGTTGCAAGGCGTTGCGGTTGGCAGCGTTGCAGGTGTTGTTGTTGGGGCCGCGACGCTCGTCGGGGCGCACTCAACATTTGGTTTGCTTGCCGCGCTCGCCGGTCCGCTCGTTGTCGGAGGCATCGGGCTCATGTGGTCGCACCGGCGCATCGTCAACGTTGAAGCGAATGCGCAAGCGATGCGCATGGCCGCTCTCGAGCGAAGTCTTGTCGTGCGTGAACGCCGATTGGACGACGGCGATGTGGAAGGCACAGTCGTTGCCGGCCAGTACCGAATCGGAGCGCAAATGGGTTCGGGCGCCAGTGGCGTCATTTATGAAGCCGTGCGCATCACCGACGGAATGCCAGTGGCTATCAAGCTGCTGCGCGCAGCGGCTGCGCACGATGTCGTGGCTTCCGACCGGCTCCGTCGTGAGGCCGAGGCGCTTGGTCTGTCACGGCACCCGAACGTTGTCGAGGTCATTGACCACGGTTCCCTCACCGACGGCACTGCGTACCTCGTTATGGAGTTACTTCGCGGTGAGTCGCTGGCAAAACGCCTGGCGGACAAAGGACGCCTCAGTCCAACAGAACTTTACCCAATTGCCGTTGAACTCGCCTACGCCTTGGTCGCCATTCATGCGGCCGGCGTTGTGCATCGCGATTTGAATCCGTCGAATATCTATCTCGCGCACGATGATGTAGACGGGTGGCAAAAAGTAAAAATCTTAGACTTTGGCATTGCACGCGTTGAATGGGAAGAAATGCGCATTACCAACACGGGCGCGCCGCTCGGTACACCTGGGTACATGTCGCCCGAGCAACAGCGTGGGGCTGATGTCGACGCGCGGAGCGACATCTTCGCTGTCGGCGCGCTTCTTTACGAATGCCTTGTTGGCGAGCTTCCGCCATCGTCGCCCGATGCCATGTGGATGTCCAGCAAACGGCCACATTCAGGCACGGGGATCCGAGCTTTTGCAGATCGCCGCAACGTGTCTGGCGCCGATCGCGACGGTCGCGATGGCCCAATGGCTCGTTCGCCATGGCACGCAGACTCGGGTGTCCGAGCCGCCTCTCGATGGCACGCGAGCGCGGATGACGCGCGCCCTACGACGACGGCGGAGACGATGGGGACGGCGGAGACCGAGGAAATTCCGGCGCGCTGGCGTATGATTGTCGAGCAAGCGCTTGCGAAGAACCCCGATGATCGCTGGAAGGACGCGCGCACGCTGCTTACAGCGATTCGCGGTGTTGAAGCCAATGCGCGGTCAGCTTCTGAAGCCTCGTCGATCTACCACACACGCACCTGACTTCGCGGTGCGACGGCGTGTGCTAAGAAAGCCAGCGTGAAGCTTATACGCAGTGGCGTGACCACAACTCTTGCTCTTGCCGCTCTTTCAATCCTAGCCTGCCGCTCTTCAGCGCCGCAGCAGCCGGCGCAGACAGCACAAACGGGGAACTATCCGCCGGCGCAAACCTATCCGCAGCAACCGTATCCACAACAGCCCTATCCGCAGCAGCCATATCCACAACAACCGTATCCGCAGCAGGGACCGAATTATCCGCCACCCGCGCAGCCGTGGCAGCCTTCGCCTGCACCTCCGCCAATCGCGACACCGCTGCTCGCGCCGCTCATCGGCATCGCGGCGCAACAACAAGAGCTTCGCGGTGTTCTTGGCGAACTTGTGAATGCCCTGATGCCATCGAACCAGGCGCTCGTGCGAGGGATCCCACTCGTGTTTCAGTCCACGAGCGAGGTCAATGCCTATGCCGGGTGCGACGAGCAGGGCACACCGTTTCTTGCAGCCACAAATGGCATTCTCGATGCCATTGACGCCATCGCGCAAACGAAGGCGACCGACGAGCTTTTCGGCACGCGCACCTACGATGCTTATGCGAATTCTGTCCTTCCGGCGCTGTCAAAGAGCGACTCGGCACGCGCAACATTGCCTATGGGAATCATTCCGTCGAACCTCGGTCCTGATCCTCGCCGCTGGTCACGTGCGCACGAACTGTACGACGAGATCCTCGCATTTACCTTTGGCCACGAGCTCGCGCACCATTACCTTGGTCATACCGGGTGCGCGAAAGGGCAGGCAATGGGCGCGGGGCCCGATCCCGCGCGGCTTGGAAGAGCGCTCACGACCGTGCCGATTTTCAATCAGTTCGCGGAAGCCGCTGCCGACTCAGCGGGAATTTTCAACGCCCTCGATGCAGGTCGCGCGCGCCGTCCGCAATATGTGTGGACAGAGCGCGGAGGCATTTTTCTTTTGCAGTACTTTGCCGATATCGAGCGTCTCGGCGGCGGGGGCGGGCCGATGAGCCTTCTCAGCCCGGTGCAGTTTCTCAAAACGCACCCAAACCCGCTTACCCGCATTCCGATCGTGCAGACGGTCGCGAACACGTGGCGCTCGCAGCATCCGCGATGAGGGCGCAGCATGCTGCGCCCCTATAAATACGCGTTTTGTTGGTGATTGCGTGTAGGGGCGTATGGCCATACGCCCCTACGAATATGCGTTTTTATTCGTTGTAGGGGCGCGATTCATCGCGCCCTCGGATCACCAATACGTGGAAATGCCGCGGTCAGGCGCCATGAATGGTGCCCCTACGGCACCGCGACGGTGTGCCAGACCGAGGATGGTAGCGTGCCGTCTTCGCATGCGTGGCCGAGGCCTGTTCTCGGAACGATGGACGGGTTGAGCATCAGCGTCAGATCGATGACGGCGATTTGGTTTGCAGGGGTGGTGTATGGTCCGGAGAAGAGCACGGCCATCGCATGCCCTGTGTTCGGGCTCGTGTAGGCGGTGACGGGCTGAGGGAACCAACTGAGCTCGAAGGGTGGGTTGACGTTGCATGACACCCAATCGACGAGTGCA
>Ga0123357_10000196_pt1 | contig 56942 bp, 32 predicted proteins | sample TergutEmb28metaG_FD_89873 | JGI IMG/M metagenome (GOLD analysis project Ga0123357, IMG submission 89873) | Embiratermes neotenicus P4 segment gut microbial communities from Petit-Saut dam, French Guiana - Emb289 P4 | ecosystem: Host-associated > Arthropoda: Insects > Digestive system > Gut ...
TCAGCGCTTAGGATGTCATTCATTCCTCTTTCGATGGGCGTTGCCCATCGCTATTGATAACCGCTCTTTCAGAGCTATTTGCGCTTAACCTGACGGCTATGGTCTCTGACTACGTCGCAGCTAAAAGCAAGTCTCTGACTTGCAATTTAACCAACCTTGCAATTATCAATTTATTAACATTAAAACCTTATTCATTATGGAGGTATTTATTAAAGAAACTTATTTGAACCCATTAACTGATTTTGGCTTCAAAAAACTATTTTTCAACGAGTTAAACAAAGAATTGCTCATTGATTTACTTAATGAAATAGTGCAGGAACAGGGAAAGATAACCGGCATCCGGTATTTGCCGACCGAACAGTTGGGAAATGACCGTGAAAACCGGAAAGCGATTTTCGACATTTATTGTACTAACGAAAAAGGCGAGTTCTTTATAGTAGAGCTTCAAAGAGCAAGAGAGCCTTATTTTTGCGACCGGAGTTTGTACTACTCTTCTTTTCCCATACAAAATCAGGGGAAGAAAGGTATTTGGGATTTTAAGTTGAAAGCTGTATATTTAGTAGCTATTTTGGATTTCATTATCTTTGATGAACCGGAAGACGAAAACCATGTTGTTGAACATGTAAGGCTACTAAGGGAAAGAACTAAAACAGTATATTCGGATAAATTAAACTTTGTGTTTGTTGAGCTACCTAAGTTTAAGAAAGAAGCTCATGAATTAAAGACAAATGTTGATCGCTGGTTATTTTCACTAAAGAATTTATCTAAGTTAGATTCTCGTCCGGTGGAAGTACAGGGAAAAATATTTGAAAAATTATTTAAATTAGCAGAAATTAAACAATTAACACCAAAAGAAATGGAAACATATAATAAAAGCATATTAGAATATCAGGATATTCGTAGAATCGCCAATTATACAAGAGAAGAAGGCAGAGAGGAAGGCAGAAAAGAGGGTTTGAATAGAAAGAGTATTGAGATTGCCAGGAATTGCCTGAAAGAAGGTTTGTCGATTGAATTTATAGCTAAGATAACAGGCTTATCTTCCGAACAGATAAAGGCATTGAATTGAAAAGCGCATATAGTTGTTAATTAAATACATTAATATTTATTAATTTAAAATGTTATTTTTATGAAAAAGAAAAGTTTACTTTTAATTTTGATGGCAACATTTGCTGTTGCAAATCTTTGGTCTGCCCCTGTGGGCTCTATTATTAAGAAAGGCGCCCCTTTGGATGTAATTGAAGAAGGTAAGACACCGATCCCGCCGGGTGGTACTGTTGATTTCAAAGCAGCTACGGTAGATGGCAAATTGTGGGCGAAAGTAATTGGTCAAGGTTATGTTTTAGCTGCGAATAAATACTCTTCTCAAGTTCGTATTTTTACTGGTGGAAATAAATTTGAGATCAGTCAAAGTACTCAAGGCGCGAATTATATTACACCCAATCCGGCGACTCTAACAACTGTTGTTTCGGCATTCCCTTTTGTGACGATGGGTTATAACTTCACACAAATTTCCGTTATGCAAGAGGATAATAATAGATTCAGCAACACGGCAACATGGAGTTTTGATAAAACGGCTCCCAATAGTGGCTTAACAGGTGATACGGAAAAACCTGTATTGATTAAAGCAGAGCCGGGTACGCAAGCCGGAGCTTCACTTCCCATTACTTTTGACGCTACGGATAATTCGGGCGACTTTTTCTATTATGTGAGCGATGAAGCCAATGCATTTCACGCTATCTTTTTTGATAATACTGGTACTATTAACGGTTTGAAAGCCGATACACCATATAATTTTACGGTAGTTGCTATTGATTTTTCAGGCAATATCAGTGATCCGATAACATTTTCTATTGGAGAGAAACCCTACGAAAGCGTAGTAGAAGGGATTGCCGGCGATGTGGATTTCTTTATTCACAGTACAGCCAATTCGTTTACCTTTTACGGTAAACCGGTAGATCCGCAAGCCGTATTTCATTACTTCACAGCACAAGTAGGCACGCCGACGACAGTCTTTACTACCGGCGATGGCGCTGATCCTACTCCTTATACAATGTTAGATAATACTACTGTTTTTCCCGGCGTAACATCTTTTTCCAGCCAAATTACGGGAGTAGCAGGAGATGCCAATGGTATTGTACGCTTGAATTTAGCTTACGTATTAGGTCCTCTGACAGAACCGGTTGATCAAGCTACATGGCAATTGTTTTATGAATCAATCAAGTTTGCAGGTAAATTGACGACAGGACCGCGTGCAGGCGAATTTCTTGATTTCAAATTGGGCGACAGCTCCTCACAGACCGGAATTAAAGGCACACAAATGGATGGAAACATATCTATCAAACAGATAGGCGAAACGGTTGCTATTATTTCGGATAAAGCAACATCGGCTACTTTGTATTCGGTTAACGGTCAGCTTGTTGAAACAACCGGATCAAAAATAATCGGCACATCTGCTTTGGCAAAAGGCGTTTATATTTTGAAAGTGAAAGATGCGGCCGGAAATACGAAAACAATTAAAATTGCAGTAAAATAATCGGCAAAAGCTGAAAGGCAAAGGGCGAATGAAAAGAAACAAATTTTGCTTCATTTACCTTTTACCTTTTGCCTTTCGCCCTTTATATATTTATTAATCTAAAAAAAAAATTGTCATGAAGAAAATTTTTACAAAAACAGGTTTATTTCTTGCAGCTATTTTGTTTGCAGGAAATATGAATGCTCAGTCTCAGTATCAATGTGGTGGTACTAACATTTTATCTGAGGTCTCATTTACGTTAGGAACGACTTATTTTGCTCCGGGATGGGCTGCTTCAACAAACTTTACTGCAACATGGGATACGGGTACGTTAACCCTCCATTTAGGTGCAGCTACTTATGAAGCTTGGCAAGCTCAATTTCCTATTATGTGTGCTCCGCAGACATTAGTTGCAGATAAAACTTATTTTATTTCATTTGATGTTACAACTAATGTAGCTTTGCCTCGGGTGTATTTAAAAGTGCAAGCAAGTGGGGCAAATGATAATTATATTGATCTTCCTTCTCAGAGTGTTCCTGCTGGAACTACTACTGTTAGTGGAATTTGTAAGAATGCGGGAGGAACTGTTCTTGCCAAATTTGATGAGATTGGATTTGATTTGGGGAGTAATCCTGCCAATGCGAATGTTACTATTTCAAATATAACAATTTGCGACGACTTTATAGGAGATGTTCAAGAATTGCCTGTGCCGACAATAGCTGCTCCAAGGCCTACAGTTCCTGCCGAAAATGTAATGTCTATTTATGGTAGTGCATATACTCCTGCAGCTACTTATCAGATTGGTTCTTGGGGTCAAACCACAGCGACGTCCACTGTAGTACTTGAAGGGATCAATACCTTAAAAATGGAGAGGTTTAATTATTTAGGATTCGAATTGAATAATGGTAGCGGAGCGAATACTCCAATTGATTGCACCGGAATGGAAAAATTGCACATAGATGTTTGGACTCCGAATGGAACAAGTTTCCAAATTACGCCGATCTCGGTAGGGCCGAAAGAAAAACTATTCACATGCACTCCATTGAACCTTGAAGCATGGAATTCGTTTGATATCCCTTTAACAAATTTTACAGATGTTGTTGACTTGGTGAACATTTTTCAAATAAAAGTTGTAGGTGCGGCTGCAGTACAAACAGAAAGCACAGCTTATGTAGATAATATTTATTTTTACAAGGAAGATACATCCGGTATCAATCCAACATTTGCAGATCAAGAAGCGATTAATACACAGTATTTCACTATCGATGGACGTCAAGTATCCAATCCTGTTTTTGGATTGTATATTGTGAAGAAAACTTACAAAGATAATTCCGTGAAAGTGGAAAAAGTATTTGTTAAATAAATTTTCCATAATGGAAATTCTTCCACCATTGGCTGATACCCGGTGGTGGAAACTAAAAAGAGCTACAAAATGAAAAACAAGTTATTATTTTTGTGCATTGTAACTGTATGTGGCTATGCTCTTTCTTTTTCTCAAACATTGGTAAGCCAGGGAAAAGTAGCGTGGGCTTCTTCTGTGAATAACGCGAACGGGGCAGCTTCCAACGGTAACGACGGCAATACAAAGACTCGTTGGGAGAGTCTTCAAAATGTCGACCCTTCGTGGTGGGCAGTTGATTTAGGGCAAGAATATTATGTGTCGCGCGTAGAAATCGACTGGGAAACCGCTTGTGCCAAAGACTATAAGATACAAATTTCTAACGATAAGGATTTTACAACATTTACGGATATTGCCGATATAACCAATGCTCCTACCGGTACCCATACCGAAATTATTCAAACGGATTTGAATACCAAGGGACGTTATTTGCGTATATACGGTATTTCCCGGAATACGGGTTATGGATATTCGTTTTGGGAATGTCGCGTGTATGGACAAGATCAATTAACTCAAACCTCTATAACATTTAAAGTCCCTTATGTACAATATCTGAAAGTACGTTTTACGCCTGCCGATTTAACCGGCAACAGTGATATAATCATACAGAATACAGAAGAAACGGTTAATCTGGAATATAATATAGGAACTCCTCTGAAAATAGATATGCTTGATTTTCGCGGAGATTTCTTCGTTGATATGTGGGCGTTGAAACAAGGCTCCGAAACAGATACCATCAATGGGATACCTTTCAATGCTCTTGTTTATGACGGCATGCAGATAAATGTCGGATTGACGCCTAAATTAACTTTCGGTAATCAACCACCGGTTGCCGATGCGGGGCAAAATATAATCATATATGCGCCTCAGAATAGCGTTGAATTAGATGGATCAGGGAGTCAGGATAGAGACGGCGAGATCGTGAGTTATCGATGGATTCAGGTAAGTGGGCCTAACCAGGCGGTTTTGAGTACTCCGAACGAAGCTAAAACTACAGTTGATGGGTTAATATTAGGCGATTATAAATTTAAATTAACCGTAACGGATAATGAATCGGCTACCGGAGATGATCAGGTTATCGTTTCCGTGTTGCCTCCCGAACAAGTCGATTTTAACCTGAATACGCCCCTGAATAAGGCGATGATTACTGATACCCGTAAGCCTACATTGACGTGGGATGCCTGCTCTGGAGCTACTAAATATGAAATATTTGTCAATATCACGCGAGATGATTACGAATGGTATGCTTCGGGAAATTTATTAGACAGGTATACAAAAGTGGGTGAATCTGCCGTCAATTCTTTCACATTGCCTATCGAGCTTGTCGACCGTTGGACTTATAAATGGTATGTTATTGCCACTACCTCTTCGGGAATGAAATACTCGAATAAACAGCAGTTTGGTTTATATATTCCTGTCTTGGAAACCGAAAATGATGGGGTAAATATTGTGAACGGCTGCCGCGATATGAATAAGGACGGAATTATAGAGCCTTTTGAAGATTGGCATTTAACGCCCGAAGAACGAGTGGCAGATTTGATGAGCCGTTTGACGACGGAGGAAAAAGTGCGTCAATTGTTTTACGACGGAAAAACAGTGCCTACGGAAGGATTTCATTTTAATAGCGGAAATATTTCGGATATAAAAAACACGCAAATGGCTGCGGCAAGAAATACCCGGATGGGGATTCCGGTTGCGACCTTGGGCGATAATGTACATGGGTTTAAAACTGCTTACCCAACAGGAATTGGTTTAGCTGCCATGCGGGATATGGATATGGTTTATCAGTGCGCCAATATGCAGCGGATCGAACACAAAAACGGAGGGCATACCGGCGCTTTGGGGCCTATTGCAGAAGTCGGTACGAAAGTATTGTATCCCCGTATTCAGGAAGGTTGCGGAGAAAATGCCGATGATGCCGCCGCCATGATTCGTGCGCTTGTTTGTGGAATGCAGGGAGGCCCGGAATTAAATCCCCAGTCCATGCTTGTCACAGTTAAGCATTGGCCAAGTCAGGGAGCCGGCGGTGAAGGCCCGACACAATACGATGCGGTTACAATCAAATATCACATGAAACCTTGGATTGCAGCCGTTGAGGCCAATGCGGCATCTGCAATGCCCGGCTATGGATCGTCTCCTTTTCTTGACCCAAGCGGTAAAGGGGCTTGTTCCAGCAAGAAAACAATAGATTATTTGAGAAAAGAGATTGGTTTCAAAGGTTTTATCGTGACGGATTGGTTGCCTTCCGGTACAGATGTTTCCATTGAAAGTATAAGCGCCGGAATTGATGTCATGGGTGGTACGAGTATGGATCATTATTATTATGACCAATACATAGGGCCTTATACGGTCTTGGACGATTTGGTTGCCGCCGTGGGAATGGAACGGATCGATGACGCTGCAAGCCGTGTGCTTGATGCCAAAATTCGTTTGGGTATGTTTGAAAATCCTTATGCCGACCCTAAATATGCATGGACAAGCAGTGATCATCATGAAATTGTATTAAAAGCCGCCCGTAAATCCATCACTTTGTTAACAAACGACGGAGTATTACCGCTTAAATTGAGTGCAAATGATGAAATCGTTGTCGGAGGGCCGGATGATTTGTTGAACTCCAAGCCCGACCCGCATGTAATATGGCATACTGCCTATTATAGCGATCCTTTGGTTAAAACCCACCTGCAAGCAATTAAAGACAGGGCTGCGGCAGATGGAATAAAAGTTTTTCAGGATGATTCTCCCAATCCTAAAGTTGCCATCGTAATTATAGGAGAAGAATCTTATACGCATGGAACGGAATGGGATGATAAAAATCCCAATATTCCGGAAGAACAGATGGCTGTGATCAGGAATTTCAAAGAAAGAGGCATACCGGTAGTGACAGTTGTAATTTCTCCCCGCCCATACGTGTTAACTCCTGTGGCTGAATTGTCGGATGCGCTCATGCTGATTTATCGGGGAGGTAACGGCATATTTCAGGCTACGGCCGAATGTCTTTTCGGAGATTTTGAGCCGACCGGAAAGCTTCCGTTTCAGATACCTCGTTCGCAAAGCCAAATAGGTACGGATGACGTAAAAAATCAAATTGAAAAATGGGATCTTCCCTACGATTTGGGCGCTACCGATTTTGAACGGCAAATGATACGCAGCTATATAGATCAGGATTTGCTGGTTCCTCCGGTTTATGGAGATCCTCTTTTCCAATATGGTTTTGGGATGAACGGATTTACGAATAGCGGGCCTGCGGATATTTCTTCCGTTCAAGATGAACAAGCTCGGTTAAATATTTTTCCGAATCCTTTCACAGACCGTTTTACTGTTAAATTATCGGATACAAAAGAATATGATCGCTTGATGGTATTCGATATGACGGGAAAAATGATTGCAGAAAAACCGGTCGATTCGACGATGATTTCATTTGATCTTTCGGGTTATCCTGCCGGAATATATCTTTTGAAAGTGCTTGGAAAGAATGGCGTTGAAATGACGAAGATTATTAAGTGGTCAAAAAATTAGTCTCATAAATTTAATTTATTTATAAAAACATGAAAACAAAAAAATTATTTGGAATATTGATTGCAGCAATGGGATTGCTATTTGTAAACAATGTAATGGCAATAGAACATGGTTCTATCATTGGGAAAAATGTTCAATTGTATACTCAGGTGAGCGGACAACCGGTTAATACAGACTTTCCCATTGCAGGTGTGACTGTAGATTACAAACTCGTAACCATGGGTGGAAAAGCATGGGCTTATATGAAAATGACTGGCGCAACCTTGTTTGCTCAGGATTGGGCTTCTCAATTTCGTTGTTGGGGCGCCGGATTTACCGGTATCATGCAGGAAAATAATTTGACGAATCGCATGACGGGCAATATTTCTTACGGAACGAACTCGAAGACGCTTCCGGCTGAAACCACGTTTCCTCTTAGTTTTTATCAAGCTATTGGTAATACTACTTTCTACGAAACAGTTCGTGTGCCTTATGATCAGACTGCTCCTAACAGTAAGGATCCTCTTGATACAAGCGCTCCTCGTTTCACTTCCGCATTCAGCCATACGCTCGACAATCTGGTTTTCAAAATAAATTTGGCGGCTACTGATAATTCGGGTTCTTATTTTTATTATATCGAAGAAGCAAATACAGGGACGAAAGAAGTTTTGTTTTCAGACGGAACATTTCAAAGAACATTGGCTCCCGAAACAGCTTATGACTATAAGGTATCTGTCATTGACTTTTCGGGAAATGAAAGTCAGCCCGAAGAAATTCAATTCACGACCGGACAAGCGCCCACACTCCCCCCTGATTCGCATTCTGAATATTGTATGTATGTGATGGGTAATAGCGCCGATCAATATGCATATATGACCATGGAAACAGATGCTTATGGCAGATTTACTATGACTATCGCTCCTTACGACGGAGATGCTAATACCTATTTTCGAGGCGATGGTTATACTGATGTCCGTGTGGCTGCCATTACTGTCAACGGAGATCCCAATACAGGTAATAAGTATTTTACAAGAGCCATTAATGCGGCTAAAACACAAATTACGTTTACTCCGAAGCCGGGAATGATGTACCCCGGTGATAAAATTTCTACCAATCAATCCATTGAATATCAAACTTCCAAGAATAACAACTTATTTCCGGCGCTTAAGTTCGATTATACTTACGGAACCAATTGTTCGGATGTGCCTGTAATATCTACTTCCATAAGCACTTTGAGATTTAACTTGAACAAACCTGTAGAAACATTCTCTCTTTCGGCTAAGAATTTAACAAACGATATTATGCTCGAAGTGCCGAGAGGTTTGGAGGTTTCTCCTACAGTTATATCTCCGGATGCGAGCGGAAATATTACAGACGCTCAAGTGACCGTCACTTGGAAAGAAGGTTCTTCTACCGGAGCTGCTTTGCGGATTTACGGAACGGATTTGGTTAATGATGTGAAATTGTTAGTATCCGCTACCGGCTTTTCCGATTATTGTAATGCAGTTATTTCTCAATCCAATAATGGAACCAATCCGGCTTATATGACCGTAAGTTTGTCGGATGACAGACAACAGTTGTATTTCGATATTAACCCCGTACCGGGGCAACTTGCTACTTGGAATAACAATTCGATTCCTGCGGCAAATATATTACTTAACGGTTATGCTCCCGAAACCGCTGTTGTGAGAACTCTAACCAATTCTCGCATAACCCTTGATTTTGGAGAAGCTTTATTAGATAACGCTACAGTAACTTTCGGAAATCCAATAACTTGGACTTTGAAAAAAGAAGAAGACGGATCAACTATCAGCGCGAATGTATATATCAATCCCGTAAAAGTATATACAGTAGGTTTGGGTTGCGAATTGGCGCCCGGCGCGGGTATTGAAAAAATTTCCGCAAAACAATTATTCTCAATAGCTCAAGGTACGGATATGATTCAAATCCTTGCGAAAAAAGCAATTGCATCGACACAATTGTATACAATCGGCGGACAACTTGTGATTAATTCCGCCACTGATATAATCAATACTTCCATCTTAGGTAAAGGCATTTATATTTTGAAAGTAAAAGATGTTGATGGGAATATCGGCGCATTTAAAATAGCCGTTAGATAATTATTATAGTTAAGGTAGTTGATCTACAGGGGTGTTTCAAAAGGCCACGAATTACACGAATTATCACAAATTGTTTTGTTTTGATAATCAACGAAATAAAAAAATAAAAATCTCTAAATAGTGTAAATTCGTGTAATTCGTGGCTAAATAACTTTGGAGACAACCTGATAAAAAAGGAAAAATAATGGGAAAAGGGAAGATATTATTTTTAAGTGTGCTTGTTTCGTTTTTTGTAAATGGATTGCTGATGGCTCAAAATCAAACATTGGACGAACGTATTAAAAATATAATGGATCAGATGTCGGATCAGGAAAAAATCAATCAATTGATTAATTCCGGTTTCGGATCTACTCCGGCTAATAATCGGTTGGGAATCCCCGGTTTTGAAATGAGCGACGGCCCTCATGGCGTTCGTTTTAATGATAATACTGGAAGAAAAGCAACGGCTTTCCCAACAGGAATGGCTATGGTTTCGACTTGGGACGAAGATATTGCCCGGAGGGTCGGCGATGCTATGGGAACCGAATTTTGGGCTTTTGCATTTAATGTTGCTTTAGGCCCATGTATCGACCAATCCCGTGACCCTCGTGGAGGAAGAAACGCCGAAAGCGGAGGAGAAGATCCTTATTTGACGGCCCATATCAATACAAATATGACTAAAGGCATTCAAGGAACATACCCTGTCATAGCTTCCGTGAAACATTATTTGGGAGAGAGCCGGCAAACGCTGGGCAGCGATCAGTATTATCGTCACAGCGCTAAATATACGGCTTCCGAACGTTGGCTCATGGATTTTCTTTCTTATAATTTCCGCACCGTAATGCAAGAAGCCGGAACTTTGGGTATCATGGATTCTTATAACTGGTTCAACGGATTTAAACTTTCGACTAATACAGAGTTATTGCAAACCATGATGCGCGACCGTTGGGGTTATCCTTTTTTTATAGTTTCCGATTGGGGAAATATTGATCAATATACGAGTAAGGACGCTATTATTGCAGGCACGGATGTTTGCATGGGTGATGGATCCTATACCGGTAAAAACTGGAAAGCCTACGAATGGGAGCTGCCCGATGTGATAAAAACTCCGGAAGGAAAAGCAGCCATTGATGCTGCGGTCTATCGTGTGTTAAAAACGAAAATCATCGATGGGATGTTAGACCGGAATCTTCCGGCATCTAAAAGCTCCAATGCAAACACACCCGAAATACAGGCTACCAGCAGGGAAGCTGCCTGTAAATCCCTTATCTTGTTGAAAAACAGGGATAATATTCTTCCGTTGAATAAAAATATCAAAGTAGCGGTAATTGGTCCCAATGCTGCCGAAGAAAATCTGAATTGTTCGGGCAGCAGCGCTACTAATCCTCCTTATGCCATTAGTGCGCTCAAGGGGATTCAGGATAAAATAGGTAGTGGAAATGTGGTATATTCCAAAGGATGCAACAGGAACGATACTGATGTTTCCGGGTTTGCTGCGGCAAAAGAAACGGCGAAAAATGCCGATGTCGTGATTTTTGTTGGAGGATTAAGCCACAATGAAGAAGGCGAAGGTTTTGCTGAAGGTTGGGATAGAAGTACCATTAATTTACCCGGTAAACAACAGGATTTAATCAATGAACTGGCTGCCGTTAACCCGAATGTGGTTGTCGTGATTCAATCCGGTGGCGTATGTTCTGTGCACGATGCCATCAATTCGATTAAAGGATTTGTTTATTCTTTCTATGCCGGTCAGGAAGCAGGCGCTGCCATTGCCGATGTTTTATTTGGAGATTACAATCCTGCCGGTCGCATGGCTGTAACAATGGCTCAAACGGAAAGCCAATTACCTCCATGGAATGAAAGTTGGGACGATGATTTCGGCACGGGCTATCGCTGGTTCGATGAAATGGGTTATACTCCCGAATTTGCTTTCGGGTTTGGCTTGTCTTATACTACTTTTGCCTATTCCAACATAACTGCTCCTGATGCCGTAGAGGCCGGTCAGCCTTTTGTTGTAACGGCCGATGTAAAAAATACCGGAAATCTTGATGGCGAAGAAGTTGTACAATTATACATGTCAGCTCCCGGAAATGCTACCGTGTGGATGCCTAAAAAGGAATTACGTGGATTTAAACGTATCGCTTTGAAAGCAGGAGAAACAAAAACAGTTACGTTCAATCTGGTTGCCGATGATTTTTATTATTGGAATACTGTTTCAAAACATTATGATATATTGCCCGGAAACTATACGTTTAAGGTCGGAGGCTCTTCCGATAATTTGCCCTTATCTAAAATCGTATCGTTTAATGATGGAGCTAAAAAAGCAGACCTGAAAATTACGCAAATTTATACTATGCCAAGGTATCCGCAACAAGGAGAAAATGTGAGGTTTTATGCGCTTGTTAAGAATCAGGGGAATGATGCGGTTTATTATGACACATACGGGTTTGGAATTGATTTTTCAATCGACGGCAATGTAGTCGCTTCTGCCGATGCTAAGGAATATATTGCTCCCGGACAAGTTAAACTAATTGAGTCTTCCGGAGTTTGGGCTGCACAAGGAACAGGAAAATATACTGTTGCAGGCCAAATTAAGAATAAAAATATGGTTGTAGAATGGGATGAAAATAACAATACTTTTGAAAGAATATTAGATGTATTGCCTCCTGCTCCGGTGAATTTGGCGCTTCATAAACCGGTGGAATACACAGGAGGAATTCAAGATAACAGTGCGGATCTTGCCGCATCAAATATTACGGATGGAATATTATCTTCCAGATGGGCAAGCCCTTATGGACAAGACAATAAGGTATTGACGATTGATTTAGAGGAGATTTCGCAAATATCCGAAATAAATATCTTATGGGAAGCAGCTTATGCTTCCGCATTTACTGTGGAATTATCGATTGATAAGGCAAACTGGACGCAAGTATATTCAGGCCCCGGCGCAGTTGGAGGACAAAGTATCCCTGTGAATAACATTCCTGCTCGTTTTGTGAAAATTAACTGTATTAGCAGAGTTACCCAATGGGGCTTTTCAATCTATGAAGTAATGGTATATGGTAACAATGAAACTGCAATAAAAGAAGTCGATCCTGTTCAGCAAGGAATAACTTGGGTTGATAAGAAGTTAATTATATCAGGCGAAAATCATGGTATTTCTGTAGTTAAAATATATAATGTCTTCGGAAAATTAGTTTCATCTTACTCAATACCCAAAGATACCTTTATTGTGGATTTAGGAAATTGGACACACGGAGTTTATTTTGTTCAATCATTGGGAAAAAATAAAGAGATAGTTCAAAAAATTATAATATAAATCGGTATTGTGCGCAAATTATCGTTTGTTTGTATATGTGTTGAATGGTCGGGGAATGGCCGGCACATCAAATATCCCTTTTCAAGTCGAAAACTAAATAAATTATTGGTCATGAAAAAACTGTTGTCTTTAACAAGTATTTGCTTTTTAAGCGCTATCCTGTATGCCCAAAATGCAATTCAAACGGGTAAAGGAAGTTATGCCGAATATCCGCCTGATGCTACGGTGTATGAAGATGGTTATTTTGCACATCCATACGTGTGGTTCCAACAAGCTTGGCCTGATTTGAATTTGCATGAAAATGTGCGTAACAGACCCATTCCTACCAATAAGTGGTGGACGGATTTTATCTTCAGAGGTTTGGGAAGAGTACAACCTACGTATGGCGCTCCGCCGGTTACGATTACAACAACAGGAGACCGGTTTGGTAGCGAGGCTTGGGCATATCCTCAAATGGTTACAGCCGGCGCCGATGGTTTTAATATCTTTTTTCCGAAAGGTTTTTCCGGTGGCGGGATGAATAAAGGAAATGCTTTAAGTATCAAAGGAACAACAACATTACAGGCAAATGACGAAAATATTGTTTTTGCTGATTTTGAACAGACTACATGGGCAGCAACAGGATGGACGGTCGTAACTAATACAACCGGTAAACAGGGACCGGTAGCGCCGTCCGATTTTGCTCAAAGTCCCACACCGGCAGGTTTCGTCGGGAATCGATATATTAATTCATACGCCGGAGCCGGAGATGGCGGTCAATTGACGCTTCAGTCACCGATATTTACTATCGCAAAAAAATACATTAAGCTGCGAGTAGGAGGAGGGAATTATCCAGATGCAACTTATGTCGGATTGTTTGTTAATGGTACGCGCGTTCGTAGCGAAACAGGGGCGAATAGTGCAAACCTTACTCAAAGAACGTGGGATGTAACGGAATATGCAGGTCAACAAGCTCAAATCAGAATTGTAGATACTTCCGGCGGCGGTTGGGGATTTGTTATGTGCGATGATATTATTTTTACCGATAGCCAATTGGGTGGAGCAGGTTATACTCCCGATTTTCGTACTACAGCTGCGAAAGTTTATGATTGGTCGGATTTGGGCTTTACTTTAAGAAGTGAAGATACTAACGGGAATATGATGGACGCTACTATTGTTCATGGCGTACCTTTTGTGTATGTCGAAATGAATGGTCTGTATCCGATTTTGGTTCCCGGAGGCACAGCTTCGGTTTATGATGTAAACGGACAGCAAATTACGACTTTCCCCGCGTCGGTAGACGCTTTTACAATTGAATATGATAACAGAGTGTATGGTATTCATGCTCCGTTAGGGAGCAAGGTAAATCAATCTAAAGGCGGTGATTTTCAATTGGAAACTCCTTCCGGTAAACGATATGTGGTAGTTTCCGTACTTCCCAACAGATCATTTCTGGGAGTTTACGACCAATATGCAAGAAATAAACCCGGAAATATTCGTTATGTTCCCGAATATAAGGTAGAAGAAGGGAAAATTGTTACGACTTTCAATATGGATACACGGAATTTAGAAACCGGAGCAACCAATCAGCCAACGCTGATGAGTTTTCTCCCGCATCATTACCGTACCACGACTAAGAATTTTGACTTTATAAATGGCGCTGATTATCAGATGTTCATAGGTCTTATGCATACGGGAGCAGGAAGTTCGTTTGCTTTGTCTTACGATTTTGGCGGAATGCCTCCTTATCTGCCCGAACCGTTAGATATGCCGCAGGAAAGAAAAGATATGTTGAACTCTTTATTAACTTGGTATTCAACACAGTCGGCAGGATTTGACGGTAATACTTATGCCAAAGGTTTGGGAGAAAAATCAACCGGAATGTTGATGGCTAAAATGATGGATAATCCGGGATTTGATGTGTTCAAAAACAATTTGAAAAATCAATTGGCAAACTGGCTCACTTTTGAGGACGCGGAAAGAACTCAGAAATCATATTATTTTGCGAGGTATCCTAACTATGGGGCGCTTATCGGTTCCCCTCCGGGATATGGCTCTCAGGGATTTAATGATTTACATTTTCATATTGGATATTTTACAGTAGGCGCTGCCCGTTTGATGATGGTCGATCCGGAATTTAAGAAGGATTATGCCGACATGGTTAAACTGATTACTAAAACGTATGCCAATTGGGAGCATTATCAAGGCGCCGATGACGGTACGGCTGATTATGAGCCTTTCTTGCGTACATTCGATCCTTATTTTGGGCATTCTTTTGCCGGAGGTACGGGCGATGGCGGCGGAAATAATCAGGAGTCAACTTCTGAAGCGATTAATTCGTGGTTTGGTATGTATATGTTAGGTGTTGAGTTAAATGATAAAGCGATTATTGATTGTGGAGCTACAGGCTATATGCTTGAAAATTTAGCGGCCGGAGAATATTGGTTAGATCTGTATAATGAAAATTTGCCTTCAACTTACGGACATAAATATGTAGGTATTTTGAGAACCGATGGGTTGGCTTGGGCTACTTACTTTGACGGAGATCCGGCTTGGGTATTGGGTATTCAGGCTTGCCCTGCAGATTTTTATTACAGGGATTTCGGCATACAACCCGATAAAATGAATTCCATCATGGAAACTATGATGACAGAGCGAACTGCCGCCAATGCAACCGGTTATCCCGGTAATGCCGATCCTTATGAAAATATTAAATCAATGGGACCTTACTTGGGAGGTTATGAGTTGAATATATTGAATTACGTCGATCCTGTCAGAGCAGCTCAGTGGTTGGATGACTATTGTAATGATCCCACAGTGGGACAACAGTGGAGAACTCATCTTAATACCGCAACTAATTATTATTTGAGCAATGCCATGATTACTTATGGCAAACCGGCTGAGGGTTATCATACGAGTATTCCTTCCGGAGCTGTATATGAAAATGAAAAAGGCGAATTGACTTATTTGCTATACAATCCTACTAATTCGAGTGTAGATGTGAAAATTTACAAAGACGGAGTTGTCATAGGCACAGTTACAGTGGGAGCCGGAAAATATTATAATTCAAGAGTTCTTGGCAGCCCGCCCAGCGTTGCGATTACTACTTATAAGGATGGTGATAAAATGGCGGCGGATAAAACTGTGAAAGTAACTGCCAACGCTTCCGATAAGGATGGTAGCGTTTTATGGGTCGATTTTTATTTCGATAACGAATTGATAGGTACTTCGTATGTGGCTCCCTATGAGATTTCGTTTACTCCTACGGGAACGGGGACGAAAGAATTGAAGGCGGTTGCTGTCGATGATGACGGTCTTGAAAGTGATCCGGCAATTGTAAATATTGAAATGATAGGAGAACAAACGCCGTTTGGTAGAACAACACCTTGGAATATCCCGCAAGAAATTATCTATGCCGTACAATTTGATAATGGCGGGCCTGAAGTATCCAGTCATGCTAACAGTCTCGTTTCGCAGGGAGGGACTAATTATCGTCCCGGAACAGGCATTGAAACAGAAGGAACCGGCAATATTCCGACCAGTAATATTGGTTGGTTGCAGGCAGGCGAGTGGTATGAATATACGATAAATGTGGCAAAAACGGCAGTTTACAATATGTTTGTCAGCGCAGCTCCGGCCGGTGGCGGTTATGGAGGATTAATGCGCGTTTTCATCGATGGAGTAGATAAAACCGGTGTGGCTACTGTTACCGCCCCCGGTGGTTATACGGAAACAAATATTGCTCAAATTCCGCTAAAAGCAGGAACGCAAATCATGCGTGTAATGATCGAAAAAAATGGATTTAATCTGCGTTCTTTCAGATTTACGGCCACAACAGATCCTATGCCTTCGGAAGTCGATGCCGGAAAAGATCAAGTAATTGTTTACCCTGAAAATTCCGTCACATTAAGCGCTTCTGTAATAACGTATGGAACAGCAACGATTACGAAATATGAATGGACGCAACAGGATAGCAATGCTTCTGCTAATATCGCAACATCCGATCAGGCCGAGACCCTTGTTTCGGGATTACAACCGGGTACTTATATCTTTGAAGTGAAGATTACGGATAGTAATGGCGCTGTGGCGACCGGCAATGTTGTTGTGCTGGTGAAAAAACCGATGCCGACTTCTATTGAAAAGACAGATATTGCCGGTATAATCATATATCCGAATCCATTTACCGACCAGCTTTTAATTCAACTTGGAGAAAACAATGGATTTAAGCATTTAAGTCTACGTTCGATTACCGGAAAAGTTGTTAGGGAAGAAAATATTCAAAATCAATCTGTAATAAGCTTGAATACTTCCGGCTTGGCGCAAGGCTACTATATATTGACTTTGATTTCCGATAAAGGAGTAATTTCAAGAAAAGTCGTCAAATAATTTCAGGTTAAAGCAAATTTAAAATATTCAAATTAATACATCATAGATCATGAAAAAGTTTTTTTCTTTAATGAGTATTTGTTTTTTAAGCGTTATCCTTTATGCACAGAATATAGTTCAGGTGGGAAAAGGAAGCTATGCCGAATATCCGCCTGATGCCGTGACTTTTGAAGACGGTTATTTTGCCGCTCCGTATGACTGGTTCAAGCAAGCTTGGCCTCTTTTGAATTTGCATGATAATGTACGTAACAGACCGCTCCCTTCCAATCATTGGTGGACGGATTTCGTTTACAAAGGTTTAAGTAAAGTGCAGCCGGGAGGAGCCGGCACAGGTCCTGTTTCGGTTGCGACCACCGGTAGCCGGTTTGGAACAGAGGCTTGGGCTTATCCTCAAATAGTTGATGCCGGCGATGCAGGTTTTGACGTGTTCTTTCCGAAAGATTTTTCCGGAGGTGGAATGGTCAAGGGAAATCCATTGAAAATAAATGCTTCAGCGACATTGCAGTCAAATGATGACAATATCCTTTTTGAAGATTTTGAAGAGACAACATGGGCGCAGATGACGGGATGGACGGTGACGGTCAATAATGGATCCGGCGCCTTTACGGGTCCGATGTTAGGCGCATCGTATGCAAGTAATAAGGGTTATAACGGCGATCGTTTACTTAGTACACGTGACCCGTCGAATGTGAATGGCCGCCTGTTTACGATTATTTCTCCGAAATTTACCATTGAAAAGAAATACATTAAATTGCTTGTGGCAGGTGGAAATAATCCCGATCTGACTTATGTCGGATTATTTATCAATAATGAGCGCGTCCGTAATGAATGCGGTACAAATGGCACATCCCTTACTGCAAGAACTTGGGATGTATCGGAATATGTAGGCCAACAAGCTGAAATCCGTATTGTTGATAACTCTACAGCCAGTTATGGATATATCTTGTGCGATGATATTGCTTTTACCGACAGTCAATATGGCGGGTCGGGTTATTCAGCTGATTTCCGTACAACTGTTGCAAAAATATATGATTGGTCTGATTTGGGCTTTACTTTAAGAAGTGAAGATGGTACAGGGAACATGATGGATGCTACTATTGTTCATGGCGTGCCTTTTACGTATGTCGAATTTACCGGACTTTATCCGATTTTGATTCCCGATGGTACAGCTTCGGTTTATGATGTGAACGGACAACAAATCACGACTTTTCCGGTTGCGCTGAACGCATTTACAATTGAGTCCAATGGCAAGGTGTATGGCATTCATGCTCCGTTGGGAACTATAGTGCGTCAATCCAAAGCCGGCGATTTTCAATTGGAAACTCCTGCAGGCAAAAGATATGTGGTGGTTTCCGTACTTCCCAACAGATCATTGTTGGGGACTTACGACCAATATGCAAGAAATAAACCGGGTAACGTTCGATATATTCCCGAATACAAAGTAGAGGAAGGAAAGATAGTTACTACTTTTGATATGAATACTACGAATCTGGAAACGGGAGCAACCAATCAGCCGACGCTGATGAGTTTCCTTCCGCATCATTATCGTACCACGACTAAAAATTTCGATTTTATCGCCGGAGCTGATTACCGGTTGATATTAGGTCTTATGCACACAGGAGCGGGAAGCTCGTTTGCTTTGTCTTATAATTTTGGCGGTATGCCTCCTTATTTGCCCGAACCGTTAGATATGCCGCAGGAAAGGAAAGATATGTTGAATTCTCTATTAACTTGGTATTCAACACAGACGGCGGGATTTGACGGTAATACTTATGCCAAAGGTTTGGGAGAAAAATCAACCGGAATGTTGATGGATAAAATGATGGATAATCAGGGATTTGATGTGGTCAAAAACAATTTGAAAAATCAATATGCAGACTGGCTTGATTTTACCGATGCGGAAAGAGCACAAAAATCACGTTATTTCGCGAGGTATCCCGACTATGGGGCGCTTATCGGTTTTCCTCCTGGGTATGGCTCGCAGGGATTCAACGACTTGCATTTCCATATCGGATATTTTACAGTTGGCGCTGCCCGTTTAATGATGGTCGATCCGGAATTTAAAAAGGATTATGGCGACATGGTTAAACTGATTACTAAAACGTATGCTAATTGGGAACATTATCAGGGCGCCGATGACGGTACGGCTAATTATCAGCCTTTCTTGCGTACATTCGATCCTTACTTCGGGCATTCTTTTGCCGGAGGTACGGGCGATGGCGGCGGAAATAATCAGGAATCTACTTCCGAAGCGATTAATTCATGGTTTGGCATGTATATGTTGGGTGTCGAGTTAAATGATAAAGCGATTATAGATTGTGGCGCTGCAGGTTATATGCTTGAGAATTTAGCGGCCGGAGAATATTGGTTAGATCTGTATAAAGAAAATTTACCTTCAACTTACGGATATCCATGTGTAGGTATTTTGAGAACCGGTAGTTTGGCTTGGGCTACTTATTTTTCAGGAGATCCGGCTTGGGTGTTGGGTATTCAGGCTTGTCCGGTAGATTTTTATTATAGGGATTTCGGTATACAACCCGATAAAATGAATTCCAACATAGAATCTATGATGACACAACGAACTGCCGCCAATGCGTCCGATTATCCCGGTAATGCCGATCCTTATGAAAATATTAAATCAATGGGACCTTACGTGGGAGGTTATTTGTTGAATATATTGAATTATGTCGATCCTGTCAGAGCATCTCAGTGGCTGGATGACTATTGTAATGACCCCGCAGTAGGACAACAATGGAGAAATCATCTCAATACAGTAACCAATTACTACATGAGCAATGCCATGATTACTTATGGCAAACCGGCCGAGGGATATTATACGAGTATTCCTTCCGGCGCTGTGTATATAAATGAAGCCGGCGAATTGACTTATTTGCTATACAATGCTACTAATTCGGATGTAGATGTAAAAATTTATAAAGATGGAGTTGTTATAGATACTATCAGGGTAGGCGCCGGAAAATATTATAATTCAAGGGTGCCCAATGGCTACAAGCCTGCTGTCGCTATCACTACTTATAAAGATAATGACAAAATGGCAATAAATAAAGAAGTGAAAATAACAGCTTCCGCATCCGATAAAGATGGCAGGGTATTATGGGTTGATTTTTATTGCGATGGAGAAAAAATTGGTACTTCATACATAGAACCTTTTGAAGTTCCTTTTACTCCTACACAAGCAGGAATTAAAGAATTGAAAGCAATTGCTATCGATGACGATGGTCTTGAAAGCGATCCGGCAATCGTAAGCGTTGAAGTGCTTGCGACCGAACAAAGACCTTTTAATGGCCGCCAACCTTGGAATGTTCCAACTGAAACTATCTATGCCGTGCAATTTGATGATGGCGGACCGGAAATCTCTTGCCACACCAATAACTTTATGACGGATACATATCGTCCGAATTACGGTATCAGGTGTGAAGGTACCGGCAATCTTGCCAATAGTGATATCGGATATAGTAATGTGGGTATGTGGATTGAATATACGATCAATGTGCAAGCTACGGGAGTTTATCAAATGATTGCCAAAGTGGGATCGCGAGCCGGCGGCGCATTGCGTATTTTTATCGACGGAACAGACATGACAGGATCTGCTCCTGTTCCTGCAGGCACTGATATGGGCGTTACAGGTTTGACATTGTTTGAATTCAATCTTGCAAAAATTCCTTTAACGGCAGGTAAACACATCATGCGGGTAATGGTTGACAAAGTGCCAAACGGACTGAATATGAATTCTTTCAGATTTACGGCGACGACGGATGCAATGCCTCCGGAAGTTGATGCAGGAGCAGACCGGGTGATTGAATATCCCGTAACTTCCGTTACATTAAACGCTTCCGCTATAACGTATGGAACGGCAACAGTTTCAAAATATGAATGGACGCAAATTGACAGTAATGCTTCCGCTAATATAGCGACTCCCGATCAAGCAGAAACCCTCGTTTCCGGATTACAGGCAGGCACTTATGTTTTTGAAGTGAAGATTACGGACAGTAATGGATCAGAAGCAACCGGCAGAGTTGTTGTATTGATGACAGGAGGTCCTACGTTAGCAATTTCCTCTCCAAAAACAACTAACAGTAATATAAGCATATATCCGAATCCGTTTACAGATCAATTAGTGATTCAACTTGGCGAAGGTGATGGTTTTAAACGGTTGAGATTATCTTCGATTACCGGAAAAGTTGTTATGGAAGAAAATATTCAAAATCAATCTGTACTAAGCTTGAATACTTCCGGCTTGGCGAAAGGCTATTATATATTAACCTTGGTTTCCGATAAAGGAGTAATTTCAAGAAAAGTTGTCAAATAAACTCAAATCGTGTACCCTTTATCCCCCTCTAGAGGGGGCAGGGGGAGGATTTGAAGAATTTTAGAATAAAATATTATTAACCATGAACGAAAACAATCAAAACTACAACAAACAACTAAAACCAGTAGCCAGAAAGCTTCGATCAGAAATGACAAAATCAGTTCTAAGATTTTCGGATGAAGAGGTATTAAGGGATATGAGGAATGTTATTAGAGAGATAGAATGTGTGGTAGAGGATGTCGAAGTTTGTAGAAGTTTTTAAAATCCTCCCCCTGCCCCCTCCAGAGGGGGATAGTGAGTATTTGACCCTCTCTCAAAGAGGAATAATAAGAACATAATGATTGTAATAAATTTATCAAAATAATGAAAAAAGCGATTTTATTTTTAGCTGTAATTTTTTGCATTAACCAAGTGGTTTTTTCGCAGGTGCCATTAATAAGTCAGGGAAAACCGGCAAAGGCATCATCTGAGAATGGCGGCAACAAAGCTTCCTCAGGAAATGACGGAAATACGAGCACTCGTTGGGAAAGTACTCAGGGGGTTGACCCTCAATGGTGGGCAGTAGATTTAGGGGCTCCGGTGGGAGGAACTTATGGTGGAGCATTGGCTTCGGGCGTTGGTACCGGAGAGTTTTATGTATCCCGCATTGAAATTGATTGGGAATCGGCTAATGCCAAAGATTTCACAATACAAATATCCGATGATCCGAACTTCGTGACGGGAGTTACGACCCTTGAGGATATAACCGGCAAACCCGGTGGAAATCACCGCCTTGATATTATACCGGGCAGTTTGGAAGTTAAAGGTCGTTATCTGCGCATGTATGGTACAGCTCGCAATATGAATTACGGTTATTCGTTTTATGAATTTCGAGCTTACGGTATGCAGACCTTAACGCCTGTAAATGTTACATTGAACGTTCCGTATGTTCAATACCTGAAAGTCAGTTTGGATCCTGCCGATTTGAATGGAAACAATGAATTGATCATACAGAACAAGGATACGGTTGTTAATTTGAGATATAATCAGTATAGTCCTTTAAAAATGGATTTACTTGATTTCAGAGGTGATTTTTCGGTTGATTTTTGGTCGTACAAAGAGGGCTCGACAACCGATAGCATCAAAGGAATACCATTGAATTTGACGGTTTATCCGGATATGGAAATCAATGTAAAACTGACGCCGAAAAAAGTATTTCCCGGTCCGCCGGTAGCTGATGTGGGAAGGAATCAGATCATTTATGCGCCAACTTCAAGCGTAGAATTAGATGGTTCGAGAAGCCAGGGTAAAAGCGCCGATATCACCGGCTACGGATGGACACAAATAAGCGGACCCTCCACGGCAACAATTGTTTCTCCAAATTCGCCTATAACTCAAGTACAGGATTTATCGCAATTGGGAGATTACAAATTCAGATTAACGGTCGTTGACGAAGAAATGAGGGTTGGAACGGCAGACGTTACCGTAACGGTGTTGCCGCCGGAACAAATTGATTTTACTTTAACATCTCCGGCTGATAAAGCGATGATAACCGACACTCGCAAGCCGGTATTGACGTGGAATGCTTGTCCGGATGCGACGAAATACGAAATATATGTTAATATTACCCGTGATGATTATGAGTGGTATGCTTCCGGAAATCTGCTCGACCGGTATACAAAGGTCGGCGAGTCGACAACCAACTCATTTACGCTTATCAACGACTTGGTTGACCGGTGGACATACAAATGGTATGTGCTGGCAACTACGCCTTCAGGAACAAAATACTCCGATAAACGACAATTTGGTTTATACATTCCGGTTTTGGAGACAGTAAATGATGGAATAAATCTTGTGAAGAAAGACGGTTATGATTGTCGCGACATGAATAAAGACGGAATAATAGAACCTTTTGAAGATTGGCATTTGACGCCGGAAGAACGTGTCGCCGACTTGATAAGCCGGATGTCGCTTGAAGATAAAGTCAAGCAATTGTTTTATAGCGACGACGCAAATTATATTGACGGTTTCTCTTTTTCTTACGGGCCAGGAAGCGGATTAACAACGATGCAAACCGCAGCATCCCAAACGACTTGGGGTATTCCGACCGCATTTATGGGAGATAAAATTGGAGGATTGTTAACGATTTTCCCTACTCAATTGGGATTAGCTGCAGCGCACGACCCGAATCTGGCGTATCAATGCGGAAATACACAACGCATAGAACATAAAGCGACCGGTTTTACGGGAGCATTGTCTCCTATGGCCGAAGTGTGTACTAAAGTGCTTTATCCTCGTATTCAAGAAGGAGGCGGGGAAAATGCCGATGAAAATGCCGCTATGCTTCGGGCGTTTATTTGCGGAATGCAAGGAGGGCCGGAAGTAAATCCGCAGTCGATGTTGATTACTGTTAAACACTGGCCAAGCCAGGGAGCCGGTGGTGAAGGCCCGACACAATACGACGCTGTAACGATAAAATATCACATGAAACCGTGGATTGCAGCCGTTGAGGCCAATGCTGCATCTGCAATGCCGGGTTACAGTTCATCTCCTCTCTTGGATCCATCAGGAGCAGGTTCCAATAATAGTAAGCCTATCATTGATTACTTGCGAAATGAGATAAAATTCAACGGGTTTATTGTTACCGATTGGTTGGCTGCGAATACAGATCAATCTATCGGAAGTATTGGAGTAGGTGTTGATGTGTTGGGAGGAGCGCCTTCTCGCAGTACTGATGCTGTAGCATTGGCGGCTGCCGTGGGTATAGACCGCATCAATGATGCCGCCAGACGGGTATTGGAAACCAAGATTCGGCTGGGAATGTTTGAAAATCCGTTTGGCAATCCTTCGTATACTGATCCGCAACATCATACTCTTGCGTTGAATGCTGCCCGTAAAATAATTACGTTATTGAAAAATGATAATAATGTATTGCCGCTAAAACTCAATGCAAACGATGTCATTTTTGTGGGTGGACCAAGAGCAGTATGGCCGAATAGAGATAACGACCCGAATGTGATTTGGCAAGCTATTTATTATAACGATCCTCAAGCCAAAACTTATTATCAGGCCATTACCGAGAGAGCGGCCAAAAATAATATCAAAGTAGATAGTGTTTCAACTAATCCTAAAGTTGCGGTAGTTGTGATAGGGGAAAGATCCTATACGCACGGAACGGAATGGGCGGATAAGAATCCGAATATTCCCGATGATCAATTGGCGGTTATACGTAAATTTCACGATGCGGGAGTGAAAGTAATAACGGTTGTTATTTTGCCGCGTCCTTATGTATTGACTCCTGTAGTAGAAATGTCGGATGCAATTTTGGCTGTATATCGCGGAGGAACCGGAATCGGCCAGGCGGTTGCAGAATGTATCTTCGGCGACTTTGCTCCTTCCGGAAAACTTCCGTTCCAATTGCCGCGTTCACAAGATCAGGTAGGTACCGATGATGTGAAGAATCAAATTGAGAAATGGGAATTACCTTATGACATCGGAGCAACCGATTCGGAACGTACAATGATCAGAAATTATATTGCGCAAGATTTACCTGTTCCTCCGATTTTCGGAGACCCGCTTTTTCAATACGGTTATGGCATGGATGGTTTTGGAACGCCTGATGATACGCCTCCACTTCCTTTTGATTTGACTTCGCCTGTAGATAATGTCGTTGCATCAGGTTCGTCTCTAACATTTACTTGGCAAGCGAGTTCAGACCCTGAATCATCAATTTCGTGTTATGAATTTTATCTCGATGATGTCAAAAAGGCCGAAGTGACGAATACCTCTTTTTCAATGGATTTATTGGAAACCGGCGTTCATACTTGGTATGTCAAAGCGGTAAACGGAGCGAAATTAACAACACAATCAACTTCCGTTTTTAGCTTTACGATTAATCCGACCGGTATATCATCGGTAAATAAAAAAGATGAGCTTCGGGTTTATCCAAATCCGTTTAATAATCAGATTACGGTTGAATTACCGGCTGGAAGTCAATTTAACCGTATAAAAATCATTGATATAACCGGAAAAGTCATCGTTGAGAAAGTGGTTGATTCGAAGATAATGAAAATTGATCTTCCGACCGGCAATTCCGGAATGTATTTCTTAACGGCAACAGGTGATGAAAAAGTGAAGGTGTTGAAACTCATCAAAAAATAAACATTTAGTAACATGCAAAAAATAAGATTACAATTCAATGTCGTTTAGTTAAGGAAAATTTTTATTCCCTTTGCTTAGGAATATGTATTATGTAATACGATTCTGTCTATAGATGAATTTTTATTTAAATGGTTCATGTAATCGGAATTGCTGTAATACAAGGCATTATCTCTACATGTCAGTATGGAATCTGGAAATGCAGACGTCCGTAATAATGAATTTTGCCCACAACATTTTGTTCGCATACATGGTTGTTGGGCATATCCGAAATCCATATTTTCCGGACAATTTCTAAAAACAGTTATTGGGGAAAAAGGCAGATGAAGGGAATAATGGAAATAATCATTTTCAGGAAGTTGTATATCTTGGTATACATTGTTTAACTCCAATCTGCTTATGCCGAGATGTTTAAGAAAATCCAAAGTAGAAGGTTTTAGTAATGTGCACTGTTCCAAATGGTTACGCATTTGTATGGTAGGCGACTGGTGTTTGAGATTGTAATATTGATTATCAATTTTTATAATGCTGTTTTCATATTGATTATCAATATATTTAATTCTGAAATCAAGTTGTTGTCCGATAAGAAAGCGACTTGCCACCGGCGTTCCAGCACTGTTGCTTGCCAACCACGACAACAATCCCCAATCCGACGAAACAACCTCTATTTCAATATCATTAGCCGCTATTTTCTCCAATAAAAGTATTACCTCTTTTATTCGTGAATTACTGAGAAATGGACATACGAATGTCAATTTAATATTTTGTGGGTTGGTAATGTCATATAGTTTTTTAATTTCATCCCAATCAGGCAAAAGCCTTTCGCAGGTTTCGTGTCCAAAATAAATACGATTAATCTGTTTATTTTGAATGTTTTCTAATATTTTTTCGTTTGAGAATTGTTGTAAAGTCAGGAATAGAGATTGTTCTATGTGCTGTTTATCGGAAATTTCTTCTGTTTCGGTTTTCACAAAATTTGCAGGTGAAATTTCAGGATGCCCGGTAGACGGGTTATTGCATAAGTCATTCACAATATCATTTGCTTTACTCACAGAATAATAGCATTTTTCCGATTTACAATCGTAACCAAAAAGTTGCGAGTAATCATCTCGTATTTTATCTCGATTATAGTATTCAGATTCAATAGTTTGACGAATGAAAGTTATCGCCTTTACAATCAATTCATCAGGATAACCGCGCCCTGCAATTTTAAAACACCTCACCCCATGCGAGAGAAAATAATCAAGAAAACATGCTGCGCAAAAAGGCGTTTCCATATCGTTGTTTTTCAAATGTTTGATTCTATTAGTGCCACAACGGAACGGCAATTGGCAGCCATGCCCCTCAAAAGCGCAATCGCATGTCGAAATAATTGGCAGTTTTTCGGAATTAGCAGCGCTAATATTATTTTTAACGATATACGGACGATAATTTACTGCATGATAGAAATTACAAAAAGCATCGATAAATTCGCACTTTTGAAACATGGTAATCACCTCAAAATCAATTTCATTTCTCCATTCTTCCGATAACTTCACTATTTCATTAAGTGTCAATTCGCGTGGAAGAACGATTCGCGAAACGTTCATGTTTTTAAAAAACGCTACGCTTTGGGAATTAAAACGCCTGCCATAATGGACAAATGCCGTTCAAGATGGCTTTTGTGTTTATCAAGCCATTGCAACAATTCCATATCGGCAACCATCAAAGAATGTCCCCCTGCTTTTTCCCAATTCTCAATTTGTTGATAAACAAAAGGTAATTGTGCATTTGAATAACGTGAATTAAGAACCAAAGTCGCTTTGCGCTTATATTGATTTGCCGTTTGCACGATTTCATCCATAGAAGTAATTGACGAAAAATGAGCATATTTACTTTGACGGCGAGTTAACAAGTCGCCCATACCATAATTCTTCGTCCATTCTTCGGGCATAACTCCAAAATAGATTTCATCGGCTCCGGCTTCAAATAATGGCGCTATTGACTCAATCGAACAAACGGGAGCAATGATTTTCGGGGCGTTATTCTCTGTATTTGAAATATTCCATTGCATTGTAAAGAGATTCAGGAGAATTAACAAAGCCATTAGCAATTAGTTTGCCGGCAATTTTCATTCCAAACTTAAAGTTACCGGCAGCTATTTTTTCAATAACGTTTTGATTAAGCAGATTATTTTCAAACATATTGAGGATGTCGAAGAAACATGCAGCAACACGATTGTCGCATTCTTCGTTAATACTTTTCAGCAGGTTGAAAGATGCTTCGTTATGGTTGAAAAACTTGTTGGTTTGCGCCGTTGGCATTGCGCATAAAGCATGCATCGACGGCGCTTCGAGAGGCGCAAAAGCATATACAATATCTTGATAAAAAGATTCCAACTCAGGCAGTTTGAATGGCAACACAACGCTTCCGAAAGATTCCAAAACGCCGTTTTGGGCGACATATTCGTCGTAGAAAAATGAGCCGGGCATTCCGTCGAGGCGATTTACAACAGTGCGGTAATTAAGCAGTTTATGTTCTCTCAGTTTTGTGGCAAAACTTCTTATTCCGGCCACCGTACTGTCGGGGTGAAACAAAAGCGTACCGGCATTAACTTCTATGCCGAGCGATTGCAAGTAATCCGTCCAACGCCATACATCCGCACAATAATGCCTTCCCCAGCATTTGAAGTCGGAAGGATTATCAGACTCAATACCCATAAATACATAGCGCAAACCTGCATCGTATAGATTGTTGATAACTTCTTCCGATAAAGAATCGGGTCTTACTTGAATACCAAAAGTTATATTCAAATTATTTTCCTTTATTCCTGCGGCAAAATCTTTTGCACGTTTTCCGGAACCGGCGGGAGGACCCAAAAAATCTTCGTCAACAAAATTAAACGTTCGAGCTGCATATTGCCGGAAAAGCCACGTCAATTCTTGTACAATATTTTCGGGACTGCGTCCGCGCCATGCCGGATATGCGCCTCTCATTCCCCGTGAAGCGCAATATTTACAGGAACTGCAACAGCCTCGCGAACCTTGTATGTTAAAAGCCCAACCAAATTGTGAGATAATATCATGATAGGGCCGTGCCGGAAATGGTAATTTGTCAGGGAAAACGGGCGGAGTAGCATCCATCAGACGAGGTAGAGTATCAAGAATTTTTTCATTCCATTTATCAACGATGTCCCGAATAGAAATATCAGCTTCAAAACGCATCAGGTGCATTTCGTCGGGCAGATTTTGGGAGGCATATTTCAATTCTGTTGTTACAAAATTTCCGCCCGCTATCCAGAAAACAGGTTGTTCCTTGAGGATTGCTTTACATTCGTAAAAGATAGCATTTACCGATTCAAGATCCCGATCTGTAGTAATGCAAAAACCAACGGCGTCGGGTTGGAATGAGGCGGCCCGGCGTGCAAGTTTTCTATCATCCAAATTGTCTAATGCGCTATCCAAGAGTAAAACCGTGCAACCTTTCTCTCGCAACGACGAAGCCAAATATTCCAATCCCAACGGCTCCTGAATTTCAGGGTCGTAGAACAGACTGTGGTTTAATGGTTTAATCAGTACCCAGCGCATATTATTCTATCGCTTTACTCTTTTACGAGTTACAGAAAATGCAATAATTCCTACGATTAAAGATAAAGCCATATATAACCAAAATTTCGCATCTCCAATGTCCCGGCCTCCGAATATCGATAAAAACAGCAAAAAGGAAAGAACAAGTATTCCTGCAATATAATAAAAAGTAATCACCAATATCAATGTAATAAAAATAAAGAACAAATATATGGCAAGATTTTCATAATTGGCCGCAGCGAGAATAATACCTACTATTGCAAGACCCGACAAACAACCAAAAGTTTTACCGGAAATAAAGGGTAGACGATTTTTTCGGAATATTTTGTAATAAAAATACCAAATGACCAGACTTAATATAATCAGAAGAATTATTTTATAAATATTGTTCTGAGACAAGATTAAACGTTGAATTTCATCATTGTATTTTTCTTGTCCCGATTCTTTTAATGCGGATATAGCATTGCTAACTAATGTCTTATTTTCGGTTAATTCTTTATTATCAAGAAACCACGTCGCATTAAATTCAGCGGATGGAATTATATAACCTTGCTTTTGGACATATCCTTCCAATTGTTGTGAAAGATTTTTTGCTTTTTCAGAAAAACCAAGCCGCTCATACACAGCAGTTAAATTGATAATTACAGGGATAAATGCTGCATTAAATTGATAATTATTAATTTGATAATTGCTTTCCTGAAAAACGATTTCAAGCTCCACCTGTGCGCACAAGTCTTTGTTTTGATGCATCAAAGCTAATGCCATATTGTTTCTGAGCGCAATTAAGTTTTCACCGGAGGTTGATACAGTGTAATTTCCCGGATTTTCATTTTGAATAATCATTAAAGACGTTTCGATTACTTTTTCAAAATCTTTTTGATAATAATATTGTGCTGCAGATTGAAATTGAGAATCATCTATTTTTATAATTTTGGACTTCTTCGCCCATGTCTCAACAGCAGTCTGAACTTGTGATGTTTTACGATAGGGTTCGAGTTGTTCAAGGGTTTCCCAAACCTCACAACTTTCTATTGTCATTGATTCGTCTATATATTCATTCATTTGATTGATCAGAGAGTCTGCTTTTTCATCAAACGGCAAAGTATTTGCCACTTTATACATTTCTTCTGCTGTTTTGAAAGCAAATCTGTCGGTAAAAATAGAGGTTGCTTCCCGGGCTTGTAAAAACGAAATGGACGACAATAAAAATATCAAGACGTAATGTAATCTGTTCATATCTTTTATGTTAAATAGGTTATTAAAAATCAGTGTACGGGTGCACATCTGCAACCACTTCCACCTCCACTGCTACCGCTACTGGAACTTTCCCTTTTTGTTACCGTTGGAAAATCCCAACTTTGTTTAACTCTTACTTTATTGCAAGTGCATATAACACCGCCAACCACCGTACTTGAATCGTTGTTGCTTGTTTGCTCTCCAGACGGTATGCTACTATCCGGAAAATCAACAAATGCCGTTTCCAATCCCAATTTTGGGAACTTGTCTTTGCCTACGACCACATATAATTTGGGGTCTTCGAAGACATTTTTTTCTTGAGGCTTGTCATTTGGTATATCCATATTATATTCAATATTAATTTATTAATATTTTTTCTAATTGTAATAACGATAATCTTCTATTCAAACTGCAGCGAGGACTGCCGTTATGAACAAAAACTCCTTCGGCGCTGAAAACTTTTGAAATACAGTCGCCGGCGCAATGCCACTTACAGAAACAATCACGGCAAAATTCCAGATTTTCAACCGAATATTGTTTTAGACGTTTGATTTTCTCCGGTTCGAATTCAAATTGTTGCGTTTCAGGAGAGAAACGGCCATAATGGAACAGTTCTGCTTTAGGGTCATCCTGTTCGGTAATTTCGTAACACGATGTAACTATGCCTTCCGGTAAGACGGTAAAACTGTCTCCCGTAGCGGCACAGAATTTCGACAGTAAAGAATCTATCCTCAATCCGCTATATACCAAATTGACGCCTAATTCTTCCGCTCTCTGATAAGCTAACGTAAAATAATGGATAAAATCACTTTCAGACGGGGAGTTCTCTCCGGTAGTAATACATCTGCCACATTGCCAAACAGGTTCAATATGTAAAAAATCAGGGCTGAACTCTGTTTTTATCCATTCGATAATTTCAACTAACCGGTGTACGTTTTTATCTGTAATCGTGGCGCGTATTCCGTAAGGAAATCCTTTTTCTTCAAAAAACTTCAAATTGTCGCGGACAATCGAGAACGAACCGGAACCATTAACTGCCGGACGATTATAATCCTGAATATCCTCAGGTCCATCAAACGAGACATTCAAATTGGTAAAATTCTGAACGATGTATTCGCGTTGTTCACGATTGAACATTCCGTTAGTTGCAGCAAATAGTTCTACGTCAAGCCCTTTTTGGTCGGCTTTATTTTTGGCATACTCAACGGCATCGGTCAATAATTTCCACGCCATAGTTGGTTCGCCGCCACCATGAAAACCAACGGCAAATTGTTGTAATCCTGCCAGTCCTGCATTGTTAGCCACAAAATCAATAGCCGCACGGGCAATCTCGAAATTCATATCAACACTTTTTTTGCCTGCATCGGCGTAGCAATAGCGACATCTCATATTGCACCGGCTGGTAAGAAACAGGGTTACTTCATGAGGCAAAAATCCGTGATTTTCGGGAAAGACAGGAGTTTTAAGTTCCGCATTATTTAGAAATTCGTTTCTATGAAGTTCCGAAATAAATAATTTTTCATTTTTAGTAAGCGCTTCACTTTTAAAATATTTATTCAACGTATTAACGCCGGACGCATTGATAACGCCCACTTTTCTGTTAAGCGGCGAATACAGAATATAGGCGCCGGCATTATTTCGCTCGATTATGAATAAATTACTGTTAACGAGCCTGTCGCTGTATTTGTCTAAATCAAGCTTCATAAAAAGTAACGTAATATGGCGAAACTAAAAGACTTGCCATGCCTAATTGACAGATGAACCTGGCAATAGCAACCTCCATCTCGTCGGTATGAGGTACGGCAAATTGCGTTGATGTATGACGGCAAATATCATACAATGTATTATTGCCATCAAGCAGTTTCACAACAAATTCTCCGGTATTGTTAACTACGCATGTTGTTTTTTCATTGGAAAGAATTAGCTGACCGTTTTTAGCCGACATCCTGACATTTGCCAATTTGGGCGTTTCGGAAGGCAGATCAGCGGGCGAGCCGGAATGCGAAACTTCATTTCTAATCAGCGTGTCGCCTACTACATATCCGACAATTGCCGTAGAGGTTAAAGCCCCTAATTTAAATAAAAATCGACGTCTGTTCATATTTATATTGTTTTATGTTTTGCTGTATTTTATTTTCGGTTGCATTGCGACACTTGCGTCTCACAAATGTACGTACTTTTTCTCAATTCACAAAAAATGTATAAATAAATCATGAAGTGCAAACTTCTATCACTTATTCATTACCCTCTGATTTTCAAAAGTTTTATTACAAATTTTGTACTCATTCTAAATAAAATACAACAATGAGTATATCAGTTAAATTAAAATTCACTCCTTCAAAAATCAGGAATAAAGCCGGAGTTATCTGCTTGCAATTGATTCATAATCGAAAAATCAAGTTGCTCAGAACACGATTCCGTCTTTTTTCTGCTGAGTGGGACAAGCAAAAGGAAGAGGTCTTGTTTGGTAATTCCGATATGGAACGCCAAAGTCATTTACAATCAGTAAAAACAGGTTTGGATGCCGAATTAAAGAAACTTGACGAGTTGATTCGCTTGCTTGAAATGAAAAGCGATTATACGGTAGATGAACTGGTTGATTTGTACACAAATAATTCATTCAACGGTTATCTTTTCCCTTTTATTGACTACATTGCAAAGCATCTGAAAGAAGAAAACCGTGATAAGACCGCAACTATTTTATCAACAACCAAACGAAGTTTTGAGCATTTCCTTTGTAAACAAGACATTCTACTCGACAAAATAGATAACGACCTGATGAGGAAATATGAAATTCATCTAAAAAATGCAGGAATGATGAAAAACACCATATCCTGTTATATGCGGTCGTTGCGTTCTGTATATAATCAGGCTGTTAAGCGCGGATTAACTTCACAAAAGAATCCGTTTGCCAATGTTTTCACACGTATCGACAAAACGGTGAAACGTGCCGTGAACGAAGATGTTATTATACGGTTCAAAAATCTGAATTTGACAGAATATACAGAATTGGCATTAGCCCGCGACTTGTTTATGTTCAGTTTCTATATGCGGGGAATTTCATTTATTGATATGGCTAATCTTCGAAAAAGCAATATAAAAAATGGCTATATTGTTTATTCCCGTAGCAAGACCCAACAAACGCTAACCATTAAATTAGAAGCATGTATGAAGGAAATTATTACCCGATACGAATCACAAACGATTGATGATTACCTTTTACCTGTTTATACTGCACAAAACCGTAACTATTCAAGCCAACTGCGCAACCACAACAAGCGCCTGAAACGTATTTCCGACTTGCTCGGATTGGAAACGCCGTTAAGTTCTTATGTCAGCCGGCATACTTGGGCAACGCTGGCTCTCCGTAAAGGTATATCAGTGGAAGTTATCAGCGAAAGTATGGGACATGAAAACGAGACCACTACTCGGATATATTTGGCTTCGCTGGGACAATCGGTTATAGATAAGGCAAATGCAGAAATAATAAGATTGGAATAGGAGTACCACCTCTTGCTAAGCAGTGGTATCGAAAAAAATCATCTACATAATTTGTTGTTTGTAGGCAATATATTTCATTAATAATTTTTTGTTAAACTAAACGTTAAACAATTTATTAAACAAAGATTTTGTGCAGCTTTTTGGATATAAACTATCATGTTGTTATTCGATCAGATAGGTTTATAGCAAAATTGGAAAATAAAGAATACAGTCAAACATATTATTAAACACCTTCATAATCAATAATTTATGTATTCTTACTTTTTTATTCATAGTATAAGTCAAATAATTTTTACTATTCTTAATACTCTATATCACAAATTTTTCTAATTTTGTGAAATTATTTTACAGCATCAGTACCACCTATTAGCAAGAGGTGGAATCAAAGTAAAATATAGAAAACAATAACATACAACATACAACCTATTTTTACTTTAACAGATTAATTTATGAGACCGCATAAGTTATTAAACACGGAGTTTTACGGAGTAATTATTCACAGGATTTAGTGGTCAGTATCATATCTCTTATAGTCGTATGTTTTGTGCTTGAACGGATATTAGCATCCGTGCTGCAAGTAAGCGCTTTCGGATGGATAACTTGGCAAGTGAAATCTTGAAAGTAAAAGTTAAAGGAGTAATGCTGAAAATCCTGTAAAGAGTAGGCGCAATTTTAAATATCAGATAGTTTTATGGCACAAATTTCTTGTCCCAAATGTGGCGAATTAACAACAAAAGGCGGATACAAAGCGTGGCAAATTATTGTAGCGATTTGTTTCTTTCCTATTGGTTTATTGGCTTTAATGGCCGATAAAAACCCTACCAAATGCTTTAAATGCGGATATACTTGGCAGACGTAATGAAAAATGGGCGTTCTGTTTATTAGTTCGCCCGTTTTTTACTGAAAATTGTATGGAAATAGCAATTATTCCAAAATGGTTAATAAGATACGTTGCTTTGAACGAAAGAAATCAGTATGAAGCAAATATTTTGATTAGTAATTTATTTATAATCAGCATGTTTATTGTGTTTAAAGACATCTTGATTGTTATTGCAAATGCTCTGCCTCATTTTTGTTTGTTTGATAAAATCACAGGTGTTCAATGTCCTGTATGTGGAATTACACGTGCATTTTGTGAACTGTCGAAAGGTAATATTAGTCGGGCATATCATTTAAATGTATCAAGTTTATTTGTTGCTTCTTTCTTTGTTTCTCAAATTCCATTACGAACTTGTTCACTGTGGAAGCCTGAAGCGTGGATAATAGTAAATAATATTTCAAAGATATTCAGCAGGTTGGTTTTAGTTGCTATAGTAGTAAATTGGTTGATTAAATTAATTGGTTGCAAATTATAAAGAGAAAATAACGTAAAAGTTGCGCCCGACACGTATTAGGGATAACAAAATGGAATTTTTTGACAGAACAAAAGCGATTCTTTTCAATCCAAAAGAAGAGTGGACAATCATTGAGGCTGAAAATGCATCTCATGCAAAAGTATTTGCAGGACATTTGCTGATTTTAGCACTAATTCCGGCAGCAGCAATTTTTTTCAATTATTGGTGGTCTTGGAATTCGACATATACGGATGCTATTAACCAATTTGGTGGATACAGTAAAGATATGGCCAATATGTTAAAAGAACGAATGCCCTTTGATGCAAAATGGGGAATTATTACAGCTGTTCAACAGTTGGTTATCATCTTGGGAGGGGCGTATCTTACCGCCGTAGTTATCAATGCTTTTTCCGACCAATTCGGTTCGGCAAAAGACTTTAACCGTGCATTTGCTTTAGTTGCTTATTCCTATACACCACTGTGTGTTGCAGGGATACTTTACATTTACAGCCCTCTTGCATTTCTTGTTCCACTTGCAGGTTGTTATGGACTTTATCTGCTCTATCTCGGTAGTGAGTCACAGTTGAAACCTGCCGCCGATAAAAAAGTTATATGTTTTATTATTTCGTTGATAGCTGTAATAGTGGTCTGGGCTGTTCTTTCCAAAATAGTCCCGACAATAACACAATCTATTTTGATAGAACAGGCAAAGAACGACGGTCTCAGAAATCTTCAAAATTTGATGCCGAGATGATTTTGAAATAATCCTTGTTTGTGCAGATTTGCAAATAGCACGAACAAGGATAAATATTATTAACTAATTTAATTTATGGTAGCAAATTCAGATATACAAATATGGCAGGATGCTGTCAAAGGCATTAATGAATCTGGAAAAACAGATCTTACCCAAGAAGAATGGTCGGCATTGACGGTGTTAAACGGCAGTTTGAGCAGTGGCGATTTTTCGTCTGATGAAAGTCGCCGTAGTTATCAAGTGCTTAATGACAACCTAAAAAGTCATGATAATAATTCTGTTTTGCATACGCACCTGTACAATTTTATCGCTTTATGCTATAGATACGCGACGGTGCAACAAAGTTCGGCAACGCAGGTAACACCTACAACTTTGGAAAATCCGCCAATGCCAAAAGAAAACAAACAGTCTGGAACAATAAAAAACATTCTGTTTGGCGTAGACGGACAATTCAAACAAACCCTGTCGAAAAATCTGAAATTTGCTATCATTTCTCTGCTTGTCACTATTATACTTGCGGGGATAATTTATGCTTTAAGCGTTGTACCTTATACTAATATGCCGGGTTATATAACCGCTTTAGTTATCGGAACATTGGTAAGTATTTCTCTTTTACGGAAAAATCAAAACGGAAAGATACGAGAAAAACTTGCATTCCTTGGGGCTGCCGCTGCCGGTATTTATATGTATTTCCGGTTTGGAGAACAAATATCGGGTAGTTCTGCATTTGTATGGACATTTTTAGGTGTCGGGTTAGTCCTTTCGTTTATTGGTAGAAATAAGCCAAAGCTACCAGTTTGGCTTGCGGAAGTTATTCCTGCTACGCTCTGTTTCTTCGTCTTTGAACGGCTGGGCGGAGCAATAAGCGGATTTGGCGCAAAAGATGTTGTATTGGGACACTTGGTCTCCGTGCGCTATGTCGAAGCTTTTAAAATTTTTCTTTGGTTTTGTTTGTTTCAAAGTTTTGCAAACAATGCCATTGCTGCACAATGCCGAGAGCGTGCTCATTCACAATGGAGGAATTTATTATTCTATGGGATGCAGATGGCAGTTGTCCTGCTTCTGTTGTGCGTGTCTATAAATCCGTTCAAATTACCGATTTTCAACAGTGTGAAATCAGAATTGATTGCATTCTCGCAACCGGTACGTGCAGACGCTGATGTTTTTGATGCAACCGGTAATAAATTAGGAAGTGCGACAAAAACGCCAATTAACAGTGCACTTTTATCTGAACATATTCCCGGATATTTGGCAACTGCCTATGATTTTCATTATGACGGCGGTTTTGATACAGCAAGAATTACATTCAGATATGATGATGGCTTAGGAATAATCAGCGAAAACTTTCAACCACGCATTTACTATTTCAATGAAAGTGACGGCACATTAGAGGAATTGCCAAATCAGGAAGTACAAACTAATTATGGCAAGGATTGGGCAAGCGTAAGTGCAAAAACCACACATTTTTCCACCTACATACTACTCAATAGCGTAGAATATAACAAAATATGGACTGCAGAAATTCGTAGACCGACAGAGGCAGACCTTTGCTCGTGCGGTTCTTCTTTTGCCGTGCCAACAACTACAGTAAATTTTGATGTCGTATTTGTAATAGACGAATCGGGAAGTATGCAGCAAAACGACCACAACAACTTGAGGGTTGAAGCTGCCAAACAGTTTACTGATATGTTGGCAACAGATTCTCCAAAAAACCGAGCGGCAATATACGGTTTTGAAACTTCAGAGCGAAAGATTCTCAATTTAACGACGTTAAACAACAAGGAAGCAGTAAAAGCTTCGCTCAACTCAATTCACAGCGGCGGCGGTACAAATATTTACAGTGGTTTGCAGGCAGCAGTACAGGAAATTGAAGCATACAATGACTGTTACACACCTGTAATCATACTGATGACAGATGGACAGGATAATAGCACCCTAACAAATTACACACCATTGATTGACAGAGCTAATGCTAAGAAAATAACTGTATTTGCCATTGGTCTTGGGAAAGATGTAAATTCTACTTTATTGAGGCAAATCTGCGACAATACAGGTGGCGGCGTATATTATTATGCTGAAAACTCTGATGTTTTACCATCTATTTTCAAATCAGCCAATACCGCAATTATTGATTATGTAAAAGATAGCAATGGAGACGGAATATCCGATTATTATGCACAATTATTAAACGACGGCACTTTAAGATTGTCCAACGGTTCCGGTCAATTCAAAGGGATAGATTGGGTAAATTGCCCTGCTGATTTAGACGGTGACGGCTTGTTAAACGGCGAAGAATTGGTTATTACCGGAAAAATAATGAATGGGGCAATGCAGGTATTTGTAAATATGAAATCTGACCCAACAGATAAAAATTCAACGGGGAATATAACCAACTTCTCTGCAAAAGTTAATGAAATCTTAAACTGTACTCAAAAGTATTTTAATACAAACTTATTGGAAAAATATAAAGTACTTGCAGAAACTGAACAGTACTATCGTGATATTGAATATGGTACTAAAGGAAAAAATAATCCTCTTGATATTTCGTCTTATGTTAATGTTTGGTATCAAGATAAAATTTCTTTTGAAAATGCATATTATTCGTTATTTAGCAGTGATGACATAAACCCCGCTACTCACGATTTTGCTGAATTACTCATTGAAACGGCTGTTAAAGGGAGAGTTGATGTGATAGGAGATGTAAGTGATATAAAAAAATGGTTTAACGTAATAGATGCAATTGAATTACGTAGTATGCTCACCGACCCTGCTTTCCTTAAAAAATGTGGAAAGGTTTCGGATAAGAAGATAAGAGAAATATTAAATGCTGCACGTGGGGCAAAAAATTTAAGTCCTGAATTAGAAGATCTATATTTTAAGTTTGGGAAAAATTACTTAAAAGGGAGTTATTCTGAAGACTATATCCATAAAAAAACACTCATAAATATGGATATTAAACTTGATACATTCGAAGATTTCAGTAAACTAAGTGATGAATTTTTCAAAGTAGGACTTTCCAGTGTCGTTTTGGAAATGATCAGTTTCTTAGTTGACCAATGGAGTTTAGAGAGAATGCTGGAAAAATCCCAGAAAAATTATGAGCAGTACAGAGATCCTATGAATTTTTTCTTCGAAACAGCTTATAAAGATTCAAAATATTCTGATTGGACACCGGTAAGTACTACTGATAGGAGTAAGATTGTAGATTGGGCTATGCCTAAAGCTTGGGAAACTATTTCTAAAAATTATGATAAATTAAAAGACAGCGATTCTAAGACAAAGTTTATTACTGCTAATGTTGATATGTATACGAAAATGGTACCAATCATAGGACTTAGTGACCTTCTTTTCTCCGCTTACTCATTATTTAAATCAATAGACAAAGAGAAATTAGAAATGGGAGAAATTGTAAACTACGCACTACGGCTTAATGAACTTGAAAACAAATTAATTGAAACAATAAAAGTCAAAAATCAATCCGATGAAGTAATAACTAGTTGCCTTAAAATCATTAGTTTGATAGAAAAAAAGCAAGCGGAAAATCGGCGAATAATGGATGGAGATGGATACAGCAAAACCCTGCTTCCGCTGGCAGATTATTATTGTATATCTGAAAATATCACTAAATGGGTTAGCGAAGCTGAAAAGCTATCAGCAAAATAATTTAAATCAATAAAACATAAATATATATGGCATCAACCTCCGATTTACAAATATGGCAAAATGCCGTCAACGGCATTAACGAGTTAGGGAAAATAGAGCTGACAAGTGAAGAATGGTCGGCATTAGCGGTATTGAACGGCTGTTTAAGTAGCGGCAATTTTCAGTCGGACGAAAGTCGCTGTAGTATCAAATTAATAAGGGAACATTTTAATATGCACAGCAATAATCCTATTTTGCAAACGCATCTACAAAATTTTATCGCCTTGTGTGAACAATACGGTAGTACAGCAAACGCTCAGACAACTCCACCCACAGCCAACCCAATTGTGCAGTTGTCAAGAACAGCTACAAACGCAGGCTCCTCCAAAAAAGGCAGCAACAGGAATTTGATGCTTATAGTTGTAGCTATAATTGTTGGTTATTTAGTTTATGCTAATTGGAGTATTGTAAACGAGGTATTGGGATTAAAATCAGAGCAAACAAAAATTGTCGCCGCTACTCTTACAACCGACCCAGGACTGGTAATTAACGGTGTAAAATGGGCAACCCGAAATGTAGATGCACCAGGTACTTTTACTGCAGCACCTGAAAGCGCAGGTATGTTTTATCAATGGAACAGAAAGATGGGTTGGTCTTCTAATGATCCACTTGTAAATTCTGATGGTGGAACTGAATGGAACCGAACCATCCCCGAAGGAACAGAATGGGAGGCTGTCAACGACCCAAGTCCTGCAGGTTGGCGAGTCCCTACAGTTGAAGAATTTAAAACTCTTTTAGATACCATAAAAGTATATAGCGAAGCAACAAGTCAAAATGGAGTAAAGGGTATAAGATTTACAGACAAAGCTACCGGCAATAACATTTTTTTACCAAACGCAGGTTATCGCTATCCAAAAATCGAATGTGGTACAACCCTCATAAGTGTAGGAAACTATGGCTATTATTGGAGCAGTTCACAAGACTTTCGCGATAAATATGGAAAGGAACGACATTTCAAAAAATTTGCGTATTTTTTGGAAGTATTCGGCAATATTGCCTATACATATAGCGATTGGGGAGGGGATCGTATTCGTGGTTTTTCTGTCCGTAGCGTTGCAAAAAATAAAGATGAACCTGTCGTAGAAGGAAGTCATGAAAATGTTACAGATGTTGACTATAATAAAAACAATGTCAATTATAGTCAAAAGCTACCACCGGTTGTCGAGGAAGAAATAGAAGTTCTACGGCCGAATATTCAATTGCCGGTTCAGCAAACTCAAAATACAAATTCCTCAATACCCGGCAGGTTTCCAGAAGCCTCCGAGCGACTTTTAACAGCTTCCGATTTACAGTATTTAAGCAAAGAGGATTTGAAAATTATGCGTAATGAAATTTTTGCCCGTCATGGTTATATTTTTCAGACGCAGGCGATGAAAACATACTTTCAAAATCAAAGTTGGTACTCGCCACAACGTAGCGATGTAACTGCCATATTGAGTAATATTGAGATAAAAAATGTTAATTTAATAAAGAGTTATGAAAATAATGCGACAGAGTCTGTCTCAATAAAAGGTGTACCACCAATTGAAAACACAGGGAAGTACGCAAATGCATCCATACTCCTACCGAAAAATTGGGATGGTACATTTATACTTGCAAACGGTTTTGTGTGGATTGATAGTGAGGATAAAAAAACGCAAAGGAAATACGGAATTTTTCCAAATGGCGATAATTTTTATGACGATCACGAAACTTGGGATGATGATGATAGATTTTATGAATATCCGTTATCGCCCAATGTTGTAATAGAAGCAGGCATCTGGTCGAAAAACAATTCTACATTTAAAACACGAAGAATGACTGTTAATGAATTTGCTAATTATATGCGTGGCCTTGGATGGGGTGTCGAGGGAGAATCAGAGAATGCCTATGGTATTGTTGCCAATGTTACATACAATAATGGTACTATTACAAAAATCGTAGAGAAATACACACCATAAGAATAAATACCAATGAATAAACTGACACGTGTATTTTGTTGTTTAGCGCTTTTCGCTTGTGGAAACAGCAATCAAAAAACGGTGATTGTTCCGGCACAGACAAAACAAGGAACTGTTGATGCGGATAGCATTTTAGCAAAAGTCAATGTGGACAGTACCTTAATGAATACGTTTGCTGTCCAATTTGATTCTGTAAACACATTGGTAAGAGATAATAAAATAGATAAAGTGCAAGCAATAAAGAAACTGCAAAACATTTTCCCTGAATTGCAAACCGCATACGATCGGTTAAAACCCAATGAAGCGAAAAAAGACAAATGGATTTTTCCGGTAGAGGGTTACTCATCAAAAGCGATTGGCGGTACTCGCGGCGAAGGTTATATTCCTACCGGATACAACTATTTCGAGGGTAATAAGCATGGCGGACATGCAGCTCAAGATATTTTTATCTACGATAAAAACCAAGACTGTAAAGATGATAAAACTGGGAAATTTGTAAATGTTCGCTCCGTAACTAATGGTATTGTAGTAGCATTGGAACAGGATTGGGATAGCGCAAGCCTTCTGCGGGGAGGTAAATACATCTTTATTTATAACCCCTGTGATAACGCTCTTTTTTATTACGCTCACAACAACGAAGTTTTTGTAAATGTGGGACAAATACTCAATGCTGGCGACACGATTGCAACTATCGGTCGCACAGGATTGAATGCTTTTAAGAAAAAGTCGCCAACTCATTTACACTTCATGAAATTGAAGTTAGATAAGGACTTTTATCCAAAGCCGGTCAATACATATCAGGATTTATTGAAAGCAGAAACTAATTATAAACAATAAATTTTAAATAAAACTATGGTATCAAATTCAGATTTACAAAAATGGCAGCAAGCAATACAAGATATTCAGACTGCACAAAGCAAACTTTTACCCGAAGAATTGTCGGCATTTAACGCATTGGTAGAACTTTATAACAGCGGTAATTTTGGGGTAAGCGGAAGCAACAACTACATTCAAGTCCTCAAACAGTCTAACAACAAAAACCGATTGTTACAAAAAGTTTACTTTCCAAAATTTGTGGCTCTATGCGAACAGTATTTCAATGCACAAGCGCCTGTCGTTAATTCGCCTTCAACAACATCTACATCTTTCGTTCTGCCGGTAATTGAAGCGCCTACAGGAGGAACTACGGTAATTAAGCCGCCAACACAGCAAGGTTCTGATCCATCAAACTCTAATTCTACTGGAATACTAATCGAAGTGCCCCAATCTGTAAATGGCAACACAAAACAATGGAGTTCTGCAACTCCCGGTTACATTATTTTCTTAGTAGACCAATCTGGTTCTATGGAAGAGCCATATCATGAAAATGGGACTAAAGCCAATTTTACAGCATTAGTTATTAATAGAACAATTAATGAGTTAATTAACATCAATATGGATGGTGCTACGGTAAAAGATCGTGTGTTCATTACACTTATTGGTTATGGAGGCAAAGGTGGAAATTCTGTTGAAGATATAAAATCAGCTATACTCAGTGAATTTGCAAAAAAACCTTTACGAATGGAAAGCAAAAAGCAAAAAGTTTCTGATGGAAATGGAGGTTTGATAGAGATTGACATTCAAAATCCAATTTTCATTGAACCTCTTGCTTATGGATGGACACCAATGGGAAAAGCATTGGAGTTAGCAAAGCAAAAAATTAATAACTGGATAAACAATCATCCTGAATTTCCAGCGCCTATTCTTATCAATATTTCAGATGGATTACCTTGTGAAGGTAAAGATGATCAAAAATCTGAACAAGAAGCCATTAGTGCGGCTAAAGAGATTATGGCAATATCTTGTGATGACGGCAATCCGTTGATATTTAATGCTCATATTGGAAATTCAAAAAATGTATGTATTTGCAGTGCTTCCGAAAACGAGTTACCTGATGAGCAAGCTAAATTTTTGTTTACAATATCAAGCAAGATTCCTAATTCGTACAAGGATGCAGCTAAAAAACAGGAATTAAATATTAAACCCGATTCAAAAGGTTTCGTTTCTAATGCTGACCCTGAAACATTTATCAAATTCATCAATTTTGGTTCTTCCGGTGGTAAAGATAGAGTATCATGAGGATAACACTAAAAGGATATATAATCCACAAAGAAGCGGAAAAATATTCTGATTGCGCCGACAATTATGCGTATAGCACAACAAATCATCGCTTCGCAATTTCAGATGGCGTAACAAAATCTTTTTTTCCAAAAATATGGTCACGTATTTTAGTGGATAAATTTGTCGCTCAACAAGGAGCGACAAATTTATCTATTGAAGACTGCCAGTCGGAATGGTTACAACAAGTAACAAAAATAGCAATTTCGCCGGATGCAATGTGGTTTACACAAAATGCTTTTAATCAGAAAAAATCGGGGTTAGCTACATTGGTTACCCTTCGTTTCGACAAACAAATGTGGTATGCAAAGGCTTTGGGAGATAGTTTTTTATTCTTCATTCCCAAAGGAAAAACCAACTTTAAAGACTGGGTATATCTTTCATCAAAATATATTTCGTCAAAACCCGAACCAATTATTTTTGATAGTTATCCGGATTATTATTCAAGCAGGGAAGAAAAAAATGGGGTAGAAAAAGAAATTAACGGAAAATTAGAACCCGGAAGATTTTATTTAATGACTGATGCACTTTCGGAGTGGTTTATTAATGAAAAGGAAAATGCTCTAAAAGAAATAGAAACGTGGATTAATCAAGATGTGTTTGAACAGAAAATTACAGATTTAAGAAGTAAAGGATTACTAAATAATGATGATTCCTCAATCTTAATTATTGATGTGGAAAACGATAGAAAACAACAGTTTATATATAAATCTGTGAATGTGCAAAACATAGACGACTTAAATGAAAACAAAAAAAATGAAGTTATAAAAGAAGAAATGAATATAAATAACGAACAAATATTACAAAAAATAGAAGAAACTTCTAATGCCATACACAAAAAAATCAACAAGCTAATTTTAGCCAACGCTGTTTTAATTCTCTTTTTTGGATTAGTTTTTGTTTTTTCTGTGAACAATAAAGACAAGCAAAATTTTCTTGAAAAAGAATATGTAGAAAATCAGGGACGAGAAGACATATTGACTGAAAGAAACGAATTGAAGTTGGAAATGGAATTGTCTGATAGTGCTAAAAAAATATTAACCGATAGTACTATTAATATAAGGAAACCCTATTCAATAAATTCAGATTAGCAATATGCCAAGTAAAGCAGACATTATAACATCGGTAAAAAATTCGAATATATTTTTAAAAGTTCCGGAACTGAGCGGCGCAACGGTTAAGCTAAATCCCAATGGAGCACCGTTTTTATTTACCGGTGGTTTTACGATGGTTTTTCAACTTACAAAAGGACTCACAAAATGGGCATTCAGAGTTTGGCATTGCGGTTTTAACCAACAAAAAGAACGTTTTCGGAAAATCTCACAATATCTTGTAAATAAAAAATTACCATATTTTGCCGATTTTATATATGACGAAAAAGGACTTCGCTTGGTTAATGACGAGTTCGTAGATACTATCAGAATGGAGTGGTTAGAAGGCGATTTGCTGAAAAAATACATTGAGAAAAATATTGATAACCCTGACGAATTACGTTTCTTGGCAGCTACATTTTTGGAGATGTTCAATTCGTTACATGAGCATAATATTTCACATGGTGATTTGCAACATGGTAATATTTTAATTGACGAACACGGCAATATTCGATTGATTGACTATGATTCTATATGTGTGCCCGATATCGAAGGAGATGAAGAATTGGTAACAGGATTAAAAGGTTATCAACATCCGTCTCGCTTGAAAAATGACAGTAAAGCATCATTAAAAGCTGATTATTTTTCGGAATTAATTATTTATCTGTCGCTCTGTGCCATTGCAGAAAACCCAAATTTGTGGAATGACTATAATGTTAACGATACAGAAATCTTATTGTTTGATGACAGTGATTTTGAAAATATACTGCAATCGAATATTTATAAGGAGTTGTCTAAAAGCGAGTCAAAAGCAATAAAATCTCTACTAAAGATTCTTGTTGAATATTTAAACGAGGAGTCTTACTTGAATTTAAAACCCTTTGCGACAAATAAATATTTTATTGAACCGTGGGACATAAAATCAAAACCAGCTTCAAAATGTTGTCGTTGTGGAAGGCAAATTAATTCTTCCATGTCTAATATTATTTGCGAAAGGTGTCAACTTGATGAAATCAACTTAAAAAATTTACTAAAAAAGAAGGAAGAAGCCGATGCCATTATTGTACAAGTAGAACTGAAGTGTGATGAAAATTTAACTTATTCTTCAAAGGATGCGTTAATAGAAGCTTCGAATAAACTACTAAGCGTTCGTGATGGAAATGATATAGCTGCCATTGATGTTGCAATCTCTGAGGTTGAAGATGCTATAGAAGCTGCTATTCAGGAAGAACCACCTGTCACAAAGACATTTGACATTGCTAAACGTTTATTTGTAGTATTGCTTATTATACTGACAGGAATACTTATTTATTATCTTGCTTCTAACCACAAGTATATTTATGAAATGATGCAGGTGTCGAAAGTTGAACAAAATGAAGAACAATTTGCAAACGAATCTGGTCATGTGAAAGAACTTACGGGAGTCGACCACGTTTATTGGACAAAGTCCGGTACAAAATATCATTTATATGACGATTGCCAGTATTTGAAAAGTGATAACACAATTGAAACCTTTGAAGGTGGAACAGTAGCAGATGCTTATAGAATTAATCCCAATATAAGTTCTCTTTGTAGCACTTGTGAAAAACGTGCTGCAAAAGAAAAAGGTTGGACAGAAGATTACTCCGACACACTCAACAAAGACTCAAATACTACACCGCCTCCCATACCACCTGTACCTGATCCAAATGGAGAGCAAAATAGACAGAAGATTGCAAACTATCTGCAACAAGCTAATACTATTTTTTACAACAGCAGTTTGGGACGTTCACGTTTTGATCAATCCTTTCAACTCTATATGAATGTCAAGAAATTGGGAGGAGATGTTTCAACCGGATACAATAATTTTCTACAGATAGCCCGATCGTTAATTGAAAACGGTGCAGGGTTTGATGAGAATGTAAAAAAGATGCTTCTACATGCGCAACAACTGAAGAATACGCAGGAAGTAAGGGATTTATTGGATAAATGTAATTAAACACGAATGATGAAGAACATTATTTTTATAATTTTATTTTTGTTCTGCTGTTTGCAGGTAAGCGCCCAAGATTATTTGCAGTTAGCCAATAACTGTTTTGAGAAAGGCGATTACGAATGTGCGAAAAAGAACTATGCGCTTTGTCAGACTTTTGACGGAAAGGATATGAGCGCACAGATTCAAAAAGCTGATAAGTGTTTTAAATCTTTGCTCGTAGCCGACGATTATTTTAAGGGAAAGGAGTACGAAAAAGCACGAGACCGTTATAAGATCGTGTTGGAAAAAAATTCTAAAGATTTGTATGCAAAAAGGCAATATGATGAATGTGTGAGAATAATCCAAACTGAAACGATATTACCAATTTCCTCAAATGACCCTCAAGAACCAATACCTGCCCCTTCTACCTATTCCCCAATGAGTTGGTATCAGGAGGGTGTGAAAAACAGTAATGCAGGCAATTATTCGGAAGCTATACGTTGCTATCGCAAAGCGCTTGATTTGGATCCTTCTTTGTTTGATGCTTGGAATGGTTTAGCAGATGCCTGTTTCTTTCAGGCTAACTATGTTGAAGCAATCGAATATTACAAGAAAGTGCCGGAAAATCGTCGTTCCATAACTGTGTGGTACAATATGGGCGTTTGTTATAAGTATTTGAATCAGTATGAGAATGCCATTGACTGTTACAAAGAAGTGCCGAAAAATAGTCGCTCGGCAACCGTATGGAATGAAATGGGCATTTGCTATAAACATTTACAGGAGTACGACAATGCCATTGACTGTTTTCAGAACAGCAATAGTATCGACAATAGAGGAGGTACGGCTTGGTATAATATGGGATTATGTTATGCAGATAAAAAAAATCTTTCTAAATCTATTGAATCTCTAAGAAAAGCAGCACAAATAGGGCACAAAGAAGCTCAAAAACTTTTAGATGACATGAAAGTAAAGTGGAGATAAGTTTTAATTCAATATTACATCAATAGGATTTGTTTGGGTGGTTGTGTATATTTGAGTATTTTTGCAGGCGAAAATTCCATAAACGATAATCAGTATGACTATTCAGGAACTTAAAAAACTCCGTGAAACAGAGGACAAAGTAGAATTTAAGGAAGCGAAACGGGATTTCAGTTTTGCTGGGGGAAGTCATACCGACCCTGCTGAAAGGCGTAAATGCGTACTCGGTTATATAGTCGCATTAGCTAACGAAGAGGGTGGATACCTTGTGCTTGGAGTTAAGGAAAAGAAACAGTCGCCACACGAAATTGTCGGAACAACTTTTGCCGAAGGTAAAACCGGCGAGTTATCGGACGAGATTTACAAACGCCTGTCTATTCGCGTTGATATTGAAGAATTGTTTGATAACGGTAAACGGGTGTTGGTTTTTCATATACCTTCGCGTCCTATCGGCTCTACCCTGAAATTCGAGGGTGTTCCGTTAATGCGTATTGGCGACAGTTTGCGTGTGATGTCTGATGCCGAAGTTTTTCGTATCCTTTCCGAACGCGCACCGGATTTTTCCGCTACCATTTGCGAAGGACTGACTTTTGAAGATTTAGATCCGGAAGCGATTGCATTGATGAAAGCAGGCTATGCCAAAAAACAGAAAAATCCTGCTTTTGAAACTTTACCGGCTAAGCAAGTCCTTACAGATTTAAGATTGGTTGAAAACGGAAAGTATAATTATGCTGCTCTGATTTTGCTTGGAAAAAGAGAAGCCATGCGCAAGCATTTGTCCAATGCAGAAGTTATCATTGAATATCGTCTAAACCATTCTATGATACCATATACGGCGCGAAAGGAATTTCAGGAATCGCTTTTTACTGTAATGGACAAGGTTTGGGCATATATCAATCAACCGGCAAGCAATCCTTTATTGCATGTCCGGCACAAATTTACAATATATGATATTCCCGCGTTCAATGAGGATGCAATTCGTGAAGCGGTATTAAACGCTATTGGACACCGACTCTGGAATGACCTTAGCAGCGTGGTTATCAAACAATATCCCGACAGCATCAATATTATCAATGCCGGCGGTTTTCCCAGTGGAGTTACAAAAAATAATATCCTCACGGTTAGTAGTAAACCGCGTAACAAATTAGTAATGGAGGTTTTGGAAAAGACAGGCTTGGTAGAACGTGCAGGACAAGGTGTTGATAAAATATACTATACCTGCCTAATGGAAGGAAAACCGCTACCGGATTATTCACATACAGACGATTATCAAGTTGATTTGTGTTTGCGAGCAAAGATTGTAGATGAAGCTTTTTACATTTTCGTGAATGAAATACAAGACCACAGAAAAGAAGAGGATAAACTGAATGTTTTTGATTTGATGACATTGGATAAGGTACGGCAAGGCATTTCAACGGATTTATTTGAAGAATCGGTTGAAAAATTGCAGCGCGAAGGCTTGATAAAATCGCAAAGTTCGGCGGACAAAAAATATGTGTTGAGCGACTTGTATTACGAAATTTCCAAACAACCGGCATATATAAAGGAATACAGGATAAGGGACTTACAGATTGTTGCGGGTTGTTTTCAGCAGGCAAAAGAGGTTCCAATGAAGGATTTTGTGGATGCTTTTGATAATCAATTATCTCGTGGACAAATTAAGTATTTGGTATTGAAATTAGAAAACGATAGACTGATTGAAAAAAAAGGAGGAGGACGTTCAATAAAGTATAACTTAAACAGTAAAATAGACGAAAGAAAAGATATTGCCCAACAGTTTATTGAGTCAATTCAATTCGCCAAATAGAGGCAATTTTTTGCCAAATAAGGTATCGTTTCTTGATGTTTTTTGTATTAAATCCCTGATTATTAGTGTTATTTCAATTCGCCAAATAGAGGCAAATTTTCGCCAAAAGCAATTTCAATTCCACATAGAAAAGTAAAAGAGTCATTAAAAACAGCCCAAAATTCTTAACTCTTATTGAATTAGTAATATGGCAAAGAAACGACAGGGGCATTATTGTAAAATTTGCGGAAAGGCTATTTTTTAGAGGGTTGAAAGAAGAATTTTTTGTAACTTTGCTCGCAAATTATAAACATTCTTTATTAATTAAAATTCTGAATAATCTGTTATGAATGACATTAGCGTAATGAATAAAGCGGCCGATAACATTAGAATCCTTGCCGCATCAATGGTAGAAAAAGCAAAATCGGGTCATCCCGGAGGCGCAATGGGCGGAGCCGACTTTATCAATGTACTATTCAGTGAATTTATGGTTTACGATCCGGAAAACCCGAAATGGGAAGGCCGCGATCGTTTTTTTCTTGATCCTGGGCACATGTCTCCTATGTTGTATTCGGTTTTATCACTGACCGGAAAATACAATATGGATGAATTGGCGCAATTTCGTCAATGGGGAAGCCCTACGCCCGGCCATCCTGAAGTGGATGTGATGCGTGGTGTGGAAAATACTTCCGGACCCTTAGGTCAAGGTCATGTATATGCCATCGGAGCAGCTATTGCCGCCAAGTTTCTGAAAGCCCGTTTAGGAAAGGTCATGGATCAAACTATTTATGCTTTCATTTCGGATGGAGGAGTACAGGAAGAAATTTCTCAAGGAGGCGGCCGTGTTGCCGGATTTTTAGGCTTGGATAACTTAATTATGTTTTATGATTCGAACGGTATCCAATTATCGACCGAAACGTCTGCCGTCACTTGTGAAGATGTCGCCAAAAAATATGAAGCTTGGGGATGGAAGGTCATCAAAATTAATGGGAATGATGTAGTCGAAATCCGTAAGGCATTAACCGAAGCTAAAGCTGAAAAAGAAAAACCAACAATAATTATCGGCGCTACTATCATGGGAAAAGGAGCCTTGACTGCCGATGGAACATCTTATGAAAATAAATGTGCTACGCATGGTATGCCGTTGGGAGAAGCCGGAGCCTGTTTCGAAAAGACGATTGAAAATTTAGGCGGAAATCCCGAAAATCCTTTTGTAATATTTCCTGAAGTGCAAGCGCTTTATGAAAAAAGGAAACAAGAACTTAAAAATATTGTAGTTCAAAAACAGGCAGAAAAATTGGCTTGGGAAAAGGAAAATCCTCAGTTAGCGAATAAAATGAAAAGCTGGTTTGCCGGAGAAATTCCTGCCGTTGCCTGGGATAAAATAGTGCAAAAGCCCGATCAGGCAACCCGCACCGCCTCTGCGACTGTTTTGGGCGCTTTGGCCGAACAAGTTGAAAATATGATTGTAGCTTCGGCCGATCTTTCCAATTCCGATAAAACAGATGGCTTTTTGAAAAAGACAAAAGCTTTTACCAAAGGAGATTTTAGCGGCGCATTTTTGCAAGCCGGAGTAGCCGAATTAACGATGGCTTGCCTGACTATCGGTATGTCGCTTCATGGAGGAGTGATCCCTGCTTGCGCTACGTTTTTTGTCTTCTCCGACTATATGAAACCTGCTGCTCGCATGGCAGCTTTAATGGAGCAACCGGTGAAATTTATCTGGACGCACGATGCATTCAGGGTAGGAGAGGATGGCCCCACTCATGAGCCGGTTGAACAGGAAGCTCAAATCCGTTTGATGGAAAAACTGAAAAATCATAAAGGACATAATTCCATGTTGGTGCTTCGTCCGGCTGATGTGCAGGAAACGACTGTTGCATGGAAACTGGCAATAGAAAATATGCATACCCCGACAGCTTTGATTTTGTCTCGCCAGAATATCAAAGATTTGCCTGCAAAATCATCTCGTTATGAAGAAGCTTTACAAGCGTCAAAAGGTGGCTATGTGGTTGAATGTGATGGTAATCCTGATGTTATATTATTGGCTTCCGGTTCGGAAGTTTCGACATTGGTAGAAGGCGCCGGGCTGTTAAGAAAAGATGGCGTAAAAGTACGTATAGTTTCTGTGCCTTCCGAAGGATTGTTCCGGTCGCAAAGCAAAGAATATCAAGACTCTGTGATTATTCCCGGAGTTAAAATATTCGGACTTACCGCCGGACTTCCCGTAACGCTGCAAGGCTTGGTTGGCTGTAACGGTAAAATATGGGGAATGGAATCATTCGGATTCTCGGCTCCGTATAAAATCTTAGACGAGAAACTTGGTTTCACCGGAACTAGTGTCTATAATCAAGTAAAAGAATTGTTAAACTGATAATTATGATAGGTTTAGCATCAGACCATGCGGGATTTGAACTCAAGGAGTTTATCAAATCTGTTTTAGATAAAAAAGAAATGGCTTATGAAGATTTTGGAACATATTCAACGGAACGGGTTGATTATCCCGATTATGCTCATAAGCTGGCTTTGGCCGTTCGGAGTGGAAATGTCGAGTTAGGTATTGCTGTTTGTGGTACAGGGAATGGGATGGCTATAACATTAAACAGACACGAAGGAATTCGTGCCGCTTTGTGCTGGGAAGAGGAGATTGCACAACTGGCGCGAGCACATAATGATGCCAATATAATGGTATTGCCCGGAAGATATATCTCGGAAGCGGAAACTAAACTTTGTATCGATGCTTTCTTTGAAGCTCCGTTTGAAGGTGGCAGGCATCAGAATAGAATTGAAAAAATTGAAATTTTATGAAAAATATTAATCTGTTAAAAAGCAGTTTTGCTATTGTGTTTTTTTGTTGTGTTTCCATCATGCATCTTCATGCAATTAAAGCTACTACTCGTCCTGTTGAAGTCGCTCAACCTGATGGTACAAGTTTAACCGTTAGATTAAAAGGTGATGAATTCTTTCGTTACAAAACAACATTAGATGGCAGGGTTATCTTCCAAAATGAAGAAGGTTATTATGTTTATGGAGTTTTGGATAATTCAGGGAATTTGATTCCGGGGGAAGAGCGGGTGACAGCGTCTTCTTCTATGTTGAAATCGTCGGCTGAGCCTTTATTTTTCAGTCCGACGCAATTAGAATCTGCTGTCGAAAAAAGAATGGAACGTACATCTCTTTATGAAAAAAACTTGCAATCTTTCAGAGCGGGAATGAAAGCGAAAGCATTGCGGGCAAATGCAAATCTGGGGAATAATCACTTTTTGCTGATATTAGTTGAATTTAGTGATTTGTCTTTTAAAAATACCGCAGCTGACTTTAACGGAATGCTGAATGGAGTCGATTCCGAGTACAATTATACCTATAATGGGGCTACCGGTAGTTTGCGTAAATATTATTCGGATAATTCTAAAGGTTCTTTTGTGCCGACGGTAGATGTATATGGCCCGATCAAAGTATCTAGACCTTATTCATATTATGGAGGAAATGATAGTAGCGGAGATGATAAGGCGCCGCAGGAGTTGTTACAGGAAGCTTTGAACATTTTATTTACTCAACAACCTGATATAGATTTGAGTATTTATGATATGGACGGCGACAAATATGTGGATGCCTGTGGTATGATCTACGCAGGATATAATGAAGCTGAAGGCGGCCCTGCCAATACTATCTGGCCTCATCAATGGTCTTTGAGCGATGGAGTTACTAATCGTGCGGTTACAAAAGGCGGATATACGGTGGATGATTATTTCTGTACTTCCGAATTATCGGGTAGCAGTGGAAGCATACGTTGCGGAATCGGTACTTGTACTCATGAGTTTGGGCATGCCATAGGTCTGCCCGATTTTTATGATACGGCATATTCCGATAAATATTTGACTCCTGAGTTGTGGGATTTGATGGATTATGGTTCGTATAATAATAATGGCAATACACCTCCTAATCTGAGTACGTATGAACGTTATTTTTTAGGATTTATGAATCCTCGAATACTGGATTCTCAGACAAATATTTCCCTGAATTCCTTGTCGAAGAATGATGGTTGTATTTTTTATGCCGGAAACGGTTCCGACCAAAATGAGTATTTTACATTGGAAAATCGCCAGCAGACAGGTTGGGATGCTTATCTTCCCGGACATGGAATGTTGATTTATCATATAGACAGGACCTCTAAGGTTATTTCGCAATGGAACAATAATACATTGAATAATACTGCTCACCAATGTTGTGATTTGGAAGAAGCTGATGGGATTAGTAGCATTAATCAATCAGATTTGAATAATACAGGTTGGGGAAAAACTCCATCAAACAGAGCCGGAGATCCTTTTCCCGGAAAATCTAATAAGACATCGTTTACGGATACGACGACACCTAATTCTAAGTCGTGGTACACAGGAAATACGAATAAGCCGATTACAAACATTAAAGAGGCTGGTGGAGTAGTTACATTTGATTTTATGGGTTCCGCATTGGATGGTGATATTGTTCCCGGATTAACGCTTAAAACGTCAAAAGCGGATCAAATAAAATCGAACTCGGCAATTCTTTACGGTAATATGCTACTTTCGGAAGTTGGAGGTGAAAAAACAACAGATGTTGTCAATTTTACGTCTACCGCAGGTTGGACATTAACCGGAGCTACAACTACTACCGATAACTCGTTGAAACAAACATTCCTCGTTTTTTCAAATAATACGCATGCGGCTGTGGCTCCTCAATCTCCGGGCGTAATTACTAATATTTATTTTAAATATGCAGGGACAACCAGTACTACCGGAACAACTAATTGTACTTTATATATTTCAGGATCTGTAAATGGAAGTTCTTATACGCAGATATCTTCTATTGAATTACCCAGAATTTATCCTGATTTGCAAGAAGCTTCTATCCCTGTTGATGCAAACTTAAATTATCGATATATTAAATTTACCTTTAATAAGGTAACTGGAACGAATGGTCGTATCACAAATTTTTATTTGACTTACCTTGATGGTTCTTCTTCCGAACCTCTTGTCATTACGGAACAGGGTTTTGTCTATGGAACGGCTCAAATTCCTACCATAGAAAATGCCAGTTCGGTTATTTTACCAAGTATACAGGAAGGTGATTTTTCTTCCGAAATAGTTGGGTTAGATCAGGAAACGACTTATTATGCACGGACATACGTCAAATATGAATCGGGAACAAAACCGGCATATAGTAATCAAATATCTTTTAAAACGATAGTTTCTACAGGATTAAACGGAATTTCGTCTGATGGTACTGTTTATGCAGTTGCTAATAAGGGTAATGTTGTTCTTTACAATTTATCTTTGCCGACGGATGTGGAAATATATACCTCTTCAGGAATGTTGTTAAAGCGGATAAATAATGTTGTTTCCGGACAATTGATTCCGGTTGACGGATATAAAGGTTTGATATTGATTCGGGTTAATACACAATGGCTGAAACTGATATTGTAGTTTGACTTTGCAAAATATTTGATACAGCTTTGAATTTTGAAAAAAAGCGTGTAAGTGTTATGTGAAAAATAAGATGACAATTTATAATGATTAAAAGATTCCTCACTTCGTTCGGAATGACAACAATAACAGAGACGACCGATAGGGAAAGGCGGCGTAGCCGCCTTTCCCTCCATCTTATCCTAAAGTAAGGCTGTCATTCCGAACGAAGTGAGGAATCTTTTAATCATTATAAGTTACCAAGTTATTTTTCACATAGCACTAAACGACATTGAGCGTTAATTCGTGAAATTCGTGGCTAAATAGTAAATATGCAATACAGAATTATTTCGCTGCTTCCAACACTTTTACGCGAGCTTCCAATTGCTCGATGATTTGTTGTTGCGCTTTCATGCCTTCGATCAAAACAGGGATCATACCCTCGTAGTTAACCGATTTATAACCTTCGCTATCTGTTGTAACCAATTCGGGCAATACTTTTTCCACTTCTTGTGCGATAACGCCTAATTGTTTGCCTTCTTTGAAATTTTTATCAGGAAATTCATCGGTTCTGAATTCGTAACTTGTTCCACGCAATTGATTAATAATATCTAATGGGGTGGAGATAGTTGTGATATTCTTTTTATAACGAGCATCGGAAGTTAGCGCTACTCCGCTGGAAGCAACAGTGCCTCCAACATTCAGTTTATATGTAGCCGAACTAGCTGCTCCAATCGCAACATTTCCGTTTCCGCCGCCGGTTGCTCCTGAGGCATTTATCAAATTACCTATGGAAATTTGATTGCTCGCTGTAGGATCCCCCAGTTGTCCATTGGATCCGATTATAATATTATTAGTTGTTACTGATGTAATTGAATTACTGCCGGCATTGTATCCGATAAAGACATTATTATTTGCTGATAGTGTCGTAGATAGACCACCGCCTGCCCCGTATCCGATAAAGACATTATTACTCCCTGATCCTAACCCTTTTCCTGCCGTTGTACTGCTGCCGGCACCACTACCGATGGCAGTGTTGTAATCTCCTGCTTTGAGATTGCTGAGCGCGCCATTACCACAAGCGGCATTGTTAGATCCTGTGCTATTAATAAGCGCATTACCACCAAAAGCGGCATTATATACACCTGTTGCGTTGCTGTTGAGAGCGCTACTGCCGAAGGCGGCATTGTTGGAGTTTGTGTTGTTGGCAAGCGCACCGGCGCCGAAAGCGTCATTATATTGTCCTGTTTTGTTATTGCTGAGCGCATTATTACCGAAGGCATTATTGTGGTCTCCTGTTGTGAGGGCGGAAAGCGCATTGTTACCGAAGGCGTTGTTTTTGTTTCCTGTTGTGTTAGCATTGAGTGTATAATAACCAAAGGCGTTATTGCTGTCTCCTCTATCGCCAGCTCCATCGGTGCCTCCTGTATTTGAAGAAAGTGCATAAGCTCCAACAGCAGTATTATAATTTCCTCCCGTTGCGTTACTAAGGGGTAAAGCATTAAATCCGACAGCAGTACAATATGTTGCCTTTGTTGTCATTGGCAAACTGCTCACTCCGAAAGCAGTATTGTTGCTGTTTAACCAGCCGGCTTGTATGTTATTTCTCTTAAAGACCAAATCTTGGTTGTCGATGGTACCCAAAAAGTTGGTGCCGGCTGTAGTTCCGGTATTTCCGGTCAGGCTCCAAAAGTTACCTGTAGCAGGTGTTGCCGGTGTCCAGAGGCTGGTACCGCTATTCCATGTTAATACTTGTCCGTCGGTCGGAGCGGTAGTAGTTATATTTTTGCCTTGTAATTGATTCGCATTCCATATATTAGCGGTATTATTGACCGTAATTGAA
>Ga0123357_10000197_pt1 | contig 56844 bp, 49 predicted proteins | sample TergutEmb28metaG_FD_89873 | JGI IMG/M metagenome (GOLD analysis project Ga0123357, IMG submission 89873) | Embiratermes neotenicus P4 segment gut microbial communities from Petit-Saut dam, French Guiana - Emb289 P4 | ecosystem: Host-associated > Arthropoda: Insects > Digestive system > Gut ...
AGGCAGCGAATACAGAAAAAACTCGGCTATCTCTCTCCCGCTTCCTTTGAACGAAGATACTATGAACAAAAACTGGCCGCCTGATATTCATTTTGGTGTCCACTATTGACGACTGACATCACGGGAAGGAAAACCGATCAATGAACCAGCCCGTGAAGCTACCAGCCATCCAATCGGACGAATCACCCTGGCACTGCTCAATCTATGGCTCAAAAAAGGTCTGAACGACAACGAGCAACTGCCAGATCGCATCGAATCATTCTTTACGCAGCTTTGTGATATTAGGGTGGAGCGCTTTCGCCACGGCAGGGTTCTGCTGGCTGAAAACTTGATCACCCTGTTTCGTGTCGATCAGGACTGGACCAAGGCGCATTTGTTGCCGCTATTTGATTGGGGTAAATCTGCCGAGGAAGCTCGGGCAGTCTGGGATGGGTTCCTCTGGTCTCCTCGTCTCTTTTGGCCGTTGCTCATCGCGTTGAAACCACAGTTGCTCGGGACAGCTCATCATCATTCTAAGTTAAGCGAGCGCAACATCCGCCAATTCGCCGCCTTCCTGACTTACGCGGCATTGGATTTGGTTGCAGGCTACTCCCAGAAGGAATTCCGGTTGGCGGTCAGTGCATTGCCGCCGGAGGGAATCCAAGAGGTGGCACGGGCCCTGGCGGATGCATTAGCAAGTGCGGGGGAGCAGCGAGAAGACTATTGGCAAAACCGCGTCATGCCGTTTTGGCAACACGTTTGGCCAAAGTCGCTGGAATTTGACTTAGATGACCGTATGGTGCAAGCCTTGGCTCGCTTATGCATCGCGGCTCGCAGGGAGTTTCCTGCAGCGTTGAGGGAAATACTGCGTTGGCTACAACCAATTAGCCACCCCTCCTCCATTGTGGATGCATTGCACGCATCTGGTTTGACAACGCTTTTCCCATCAGACGCGATAAAACTATTAAGCGGGGTGATTGATACTCAGTCGTTTATATCTGACAAATTGGAACAGTGCCTAACTGATATAAAAAATGTTGATCCAGAGTTGGCGAACAATCGTCAGTATAAAAAACTAGAGGAATACCACCGACGCCATAGGATGTAATCCAAGAATGCATTGGCGCTGAAGTCCCCGCACGTAGCCTTTCCATATTCTCACCGAGGCCATGCGGCACAAAAGAAAAGAGGGCGCAAACAACGCTTTGAAAACCCGGCTATTTATCGTATAAAGCCGACACCATCGGCTGGTTGCCTTAAAGCGGCACGCCGCCCGCTCGTTGATTCTATCCGCACACCCAACACAATGCCCACCTCTCCCTCATCATTGTCGTCACAGGCCGCCACCGACACCGACGATGCCGGCAACTGGTTTCCCGAAAACCTGGCACAGATCAACGAACGACTGATACAGATCGCCGCCCGACCTGCCTCCGTCAAGCCAGTGGCGGTGTTCGATTTCGACAACACCTGCATTTTCCGCGACGTGGGCCAGGCCGTGTTCTGCCATCAGTTGCGGCACCTCCATTACCGTCTGACCCCGGAGCAGCTGGCCGTCATTCTGCCCAGCCCCGAAGGCCAACTGGCCGACCAGCCGCTTGCCGCCATCATCACCACCCTGATCGACACCTACCGGACCCTGTTTCCCCTGCTGCTGACCGGCCGCAATGCCCAAGCGCGGCTCCTGCCCCAAGCCCGGCTCTTCACCTCCCTGCTGCTCTGGTTCACCGTCCAGGCCCGCAAGGACAAACGGTTGGGGGCAGGCTACGTGTTGCCGTTCATGGCTAAGCTGCTGGCCGGGTTCACCGCCACCGAATTGCGCTTCCTGGCCATGGATGTGGTGCAGGCGGCGGCAGCGGAACCGCTCGATATGGAAACGCTGGCCATAGAAGCTCCGGAACCGATCGGCCACATCGAGACGAGCTATCCGCGGGGGATGCATCCCCATCCGGAGATGCTGGCGCTGATGCACCGGTTGGCCGGCATGGGCATCGAACGATACGTCATCTCGGCAAGCGCCGAATGGCTGGTGGAGGGGGCGGTGGAGTGGCTGGGATTTCCGGTGCCCACGGACCACATTTTCGGCATCCGGGTCCGCTTGGATGTGGGTGAGGTCCTCACCATCGGCGATCACGCCGGCTACCCGCTCACCTATCGCGCCGGCAAGAACGAGATCATCGACCGCTGGATCGGCGCCTGCCCGGTACTCGTGGCCGGAGATGCCGACACCGACTATGAGATGCTGACCCTGCCCGGGATCGATATCCGCCTGTTGCTCAACCGCAAGCAACACGGCCTGATCGCCAGTCTGTACGAAGATCCGCGCATCCTGCTGCAGGGGCTGAATCTGACCACGGGCCGTTTCCGGCCCGCCCGGGAATCGATCAAGGAGTAAGCAACAGCCAACAAGAAGAGGACGGCGTACAGTCCCCTCTCTCCCCTCCTGATTGGCTGGCTGAACATCCTGATAGAACCGGACGTTGGAGTGAAAATTGCCTATGCCGCCAACATGGTCGCAAGTGACCATCGCCAGTGTCGTGCAAGGTGACCAAGGCCAAATCCGTCTCTCCCTCTGATGAGGCGGAACATGCTCTGCCTGGTTACCCAGGGTGTCATGCTCACTGGCCGGGGAGAATAGATACCCTGAGGGCAGAGCTGCTGCAACCCCGCGTATTCTTTCCCGATAAAGTCAAATCTCATCTGAGGTGACTTGGGGCGACGGATATGGGCACGAAATTATTGACTGCCCCCCAAAAAAACCGCCCCCTTGTTTCTCTCTTTTCAGGAGCCCTTGCATGGAGTCACAAACGCAAATCCCGCCGCAGAACGATATGCCCGCCGTCAAACAGCCGCCTGTCCTGTTCAAGAAGACTCAGCACGCCATCGCCAAACTCGACGCGCTTCTGGACGGCCCGCTGATCGTCTACTGGAACAACGCGCGCGGCTCGGTCTGCCACAACGACGTGCTGTCGCTCTACAGCCTGCTGGAAAAACTGGGGCCGCAGGAGACGGTGTATCTGTTCGTCAAATCCGACGGCGGCACTGGAGAAGCCGCATTACGCATCATCAACCTGATCCGGCAATTCGGCAAGCGACTGGTGGCCCTAGTGCCCCTCGTATGCGCCTCGGCGGCGACGATGGTCGCGTTAGGCGCCGATGAAATCCGGATGGGGCCACTCGCCTATCTGACCGCCGTCGACACCTCCCTGACCCACGCCCTCTCGCCGCTCGACCGCGACAACGACCGCGTCAGCGTCAGCCTGGACGAGCTGACCCGGGTCATCCGTCTATGGCGTTCGGAACCGGCGGGCAACAAGGTGAATGCCTATAAGGCGCTGTTCCAGCATGTGCATCCACTCGTCGTCGGCGCCGTCGACCGCGCCGAATCGCTCTCGATCATGATCTGCAAGGAACTCCTCTCGCACCACATGAAAGAGGGGGATACCGCCGACCGCATCGCCACCGCGCTCAACTCCAGATATCCCTCGCACAGCTACCCGATTCTGTTCGATGAAGCGCAAAAACTCGGGCTCAACGTCACCCGCCTGGCGCCGGAAATCAATACCCTGCTGCTCGAACTCAACACCCTGTACAGCGAAATGGGACAGAAAGCGACCACTGATTTCGACGAAATCCACGCCCACGGCAACGAAATTCTCAACATCTGGGAAGCGCGCGACCTGCAAATCTATTTCCAGCAGGACCAGGACTGGTTCTACCGCTCCGAGGAACGGCGCTGGATCACCATGAACGACAACAGCAGCTGGCGGCGAATCGAACGCAAGAATGGCAAGATACGCAAGAGCTTCCTGCACATCTCGTAAAACGATTCTCAAAAGTATACCTCTTGAACACCCTGCCCGCCCGCACCGAATCAAACCCTGCCCATGCCCGCACCCTGCTGCTGGGCCTGTCGATGGCGCAACTGGTGGGCTGGGGCAGTACGCTGTATTCGTTTGCCGTATTCGTCGGCCCGGTGGAAACGGCGCTGGGCGCCGCCCGCCCGCAGACCTCGCTGGCCTTCAGTCTGGCGCTGCTGACCGAGGGACTGACGGCCTTCGCCGTCGGCCGCTGGATCGATGCCGGCCACGAACGCGCGGTCATGACCGGCGGTTCGCTGCTGATCGGCGCCGGGCTGATCGCGCACGGCTTCGTCACCACGCTGATCGGCTTCTACGCCGTGTGGGCGCTGATCGGCTTAGGCATGGCGGCCTCGCTCTACTCGCCGGTGTTCGCGGTGGTGACGCGGCGCTTTCCCGCCAGTTTTCGGCGCGCCATCATCACTATTACCTTCTTGGGCGGACTGTCCAGCACGGTGTTCATCCCGCTGACCGCGTGGCTAATCCACCAGTGGGACTGGCGCGCTGCTTCATGGACGCTGGGCGCTATCAACCTGGCGCTGTGCGTGCCGCTGCATGCCTGGCTGCTGCGCAATGCGCCGCGCCGTGCGCCCGCATTGGAAACGCCGGACGACGACACAGACACACATGCCAATCTGTCGGCGCACCTGCGCGGGCCGGCGTTCTGGCGGCTGGGCGTATTCATCGTACTGCTGATGGCGGTGACCGCCGCCGTGCCGCCGCACCTGGTCAGCCTGCTGCGCGAAAGCGGCCTGCCCGCCGCCTGGGCGGTAGCCTTGCCGGCCAGCATTGGCGTACTGCAAGTACTGGGGCGGCTGGCGCTGTTCGTGGGCGAGCGGCGGCTCGACGAGCACGTCACCAACCGCTGGGTGCCGGCGATGATCCCTTTGGCGCTCCTCGCGCTGCTGGCTGGCAGCGGCCATGCTTGGGCGGCGTTGCTGTTTGCGCTGCTGTACGGCATGGGCAACGGCGCGTTCGACATCGTCAAGGGGACGGTGATGGCGCAGTATGTGAACGCGGCGCATGTGGGCGCGCTGAATGGCGCGCTCGGCCTGCCGCAAGCGCTGGTGCGCGCGGCGGCTCCCCTGGCCGTGGGCCTGCTGTGGGCACCCGCGCACAGTTACGCGATGGGTCTGGGTCTGCTGCTGGCGCTGGCGATACTGGGCGTGGTCATGCTGTGGAGCGGGCAACGGCACGCCTGATCGCCACTGTCCCGCCGCAACCGGTACCAGCCGCGTCAGCGACGGCAGCGCACCAGGCTGGCGGTCATCGGCCGGCCGTGCGTGTTGCCCGAACCGATTGAAGTTGGGGATCAGGTCAAGTCGGCCAATGGATGAGGGCCGGCAAAGCGCGGCGTCAGGTGCGCGTCGATCCATGCCGGCGTCACCTCGGCCAGGGTGGCGGGCTGCCAGCTCGGCGCCTTGTCCTTGTCGATGAGCAGCGCGCGCACACCCTCGGCAAAGTCCTCATGCGCGCAACAGCCGACACTGGCCTGGTATTCCAGACGCAGGGCATCAGCCAGCGATGCGTGCCGGCAGCGGCGCTGCATCTCCAATGCCAGCGCGGCGGAGGTGGGCGAGCCTTTGACGAACACGGCTCCGGCTTGCGCCAGCCACGGGTCGGCGTCATCTGCCAAAGCCGCCAGTCGAGGCGCGATGTCGGTCAACCGGTCATGACCGATCACCGTATTGATGCGCTCCAAGTGCTTGCGCAGCGGCGACGCGGGCAACTCCACACCCCTGCCTGCCAGCGCTTCGATCAGATGCGACAGGCGCGCGGCGTCGGCCTGCGCCTGCCCCAGCCAGTTCCCGTCGCCAATGGCTTGCAGCAGCGCGTCGCGGTCCTCGGCATGGAGCGCGAAATCGGCCATGCCGGCAAATAACGCGTCGGCAGCGTTCAAAAGGGCGCCGGTCAGCGCCAGAAAGAGGCCAGCGCCGCCGGGCAGACGGGGCAGAAACCAGCTCCCGCCCACATCCGGGTACAGGCCGATGCCGATCTCGGGCATGGCCAAGCGGATCTGGGGCGTGGCCACGCGGTGCGAGGCCCCCGTCATCAGGCCAATGCCGCCGCCCATGACGATGCCGTGCCCCCACACCAACAGCGGCTTGGCAAAGGTGTGAATGCGGTGATTCAGCCGGTACTCGTGCTCGAAAAAATCGGCCGCGCTGGCCGGCACCGCACTGGGATGGCTCCGGTGCAACGCGCGGATCTCCTTGGCGAGAGAAACCACGTCGCCGCCGGCACAGAACGCCCGGTCGCCCGCCGCGTCCAACACCACGCCGGCCACGCGCGGATCGGCGGCCCAGGCGGCCAGTTGCGGGTCGAGCAGGTCGACCATCGCCAGCGACAGCGCGTTGAGGCTACCCGGCATGTTGAGCGTGGCGCGGCCGAACAGGTGACCGCTGGCGGTGGGCAGGGTTGCAAAAAGGACGGGAGACGGTGACATGGGTATTGCACATGGGGCCTCTTCCCCTTTCGATGGCAGGTTGGGATGGAGTCTGGCGTCAGACGTCATCTCTCTTCCCGCATCACACGCAGCTTTTCCGTAAAAAACGCGGCAGCGGTGACAGTTTTTCCATCCGGGTAGCGTATCAGATACTCCTCTCCGGAAACAGAAGATTTGGATGCCACATATTTAATGAAATCTTCAGCGGTTTTTACCCTCGATTTTGCCCTTGAATACTTGAAATTGAGGTGAGAGACCGCCTCCGCCACATCGTATGCAGTGCCGTTTCGGATGAAATGTGTGCCTGCCGGGGCATCCCTGACTGATTCTATCAGCATCGTTATTTGCTCTTCCCCGCTCAAGGCATAACCATGAGCAGGCGCGAGCATACATACAAGCGACACCAACAACGGCAACCATATCTTGCTCATTTCCCATTCTCCAGCATGTCAGGTTGGGCACAACGGTTTGTGTATCCGTATCATCCTCTGTTCAAGGTCGCGGCGAAATCGAGCATCCGCTGGATAGGGATGCGGGCCCGGGCTGCCAGTTCCGGGGCCACCTGAATCTCGCCCTCGCCGGTTTCCAGCACCCATGCCAGCTTTTCCAGGTCATTCATCTCCATCCAGGGGCAGCGGGCGCAGCTTTCACAGGTCGCCCCTTCACCGGCGGTCGGCGCGCTTAGAAGCGTCTTGTCCGGCTCCAGTTGCCGCATCTTGTTGAAGATACCGATATCGGTGGCCACAATGAATTCCCTGTTGGGCAGATTCCGCACTGCCTGAATCAGGGCGGTGGTGGAGCCGACCACATCCGCCTGCGCCACCACCTCTGCCGGAGATTCCGGATGGACCAACACCGCGGCCTGGGGATGGAGCGCGCGCAACTGCGTCAGCCCTTCGGTTTTGAATTCCTCGTGCACCACGCAGGAGCCCGGCCAGAGGATCATCTCCACCCCGGTCAGGCGCTGCACGTAGCGGCCGAGATGCTGGTCAGGTCCCCAGAGGATTTTCTCTCCTTTTGCGGCCAGATGCCTGACCACGGCCAGGGCGATACCCGAGGTCACCACCCAATGGGAACGTGCCTTGACCTCGGCGCTGGTGTTGGCATAGACCACGACGGTATGATCGGGATGGCGGTCGCAGAAATCGGAGAACAAATCGATCGGGCAGCCATCGTCAAGCGAGCAGGTGGCCTCAGGCGCAGGCATGAGCACCTGTTTTTCATTGTTGAGAATCTTGGATGTCTCACCCATGAACCGCACCCCAGCCACCACCAGCGTCTGCGCCGGATGAGCGGCGGCGAACCGGGCCATTTCCAGGGAATCGGCCACGCAGCCGCCGGTGGCTTCGGCCAGATCCTGCAGATCGCCGTCCGTGTAGTAATGAGCGACCAACACCGCATTGCGCCGGCGCAGCATGGCCGCGATCCGCTCCTTCAGCGTCTCTTTTTCCGCCACAGACAGATCCGGCTTTCCAGGATGCGGGGGAACTATAATCCGGGGAAGGCGGATATCCGCCAGGGCTTCTCGTACTCCGTTCTTCATGGCAAACTCTGAGGTCGTAATTTCGATCGAAAACCGGAGCATTCCCGCCTCCGGATGCAAGGCAAGGCTCCCTACTACCGCAAAATATCGGGCAAGACAACCATTTTCCCCAAGGGGGCATGACAGGATTTCTTCCCTTCGGAAAGCGGCGCACACCGTCAACTCTGTGGTTTCATATCAGCGCATCCTGCGGTATATTGCCCGCAATATCCAAGGCAATCTGTTTTTCCGTGAGTGAGACCATGCACGTTTACCCCTCAGAACTTGTCGCGCTCATCATCCAGCGATGGGAGGCCTCGTCTTCCGCGTCAGCTCAAGGCGAAGGGGCGCAGGAAGATGGAAGGTTGCCGGCCAAGGCCGCATTGGAGCGGCTGATCTCCACCTGCTATCAGGTCAGCATGATGCGCGAGGAAGACCGTCCGGTCATCCTGCGCCTCATCCTGGCGCCGCCTTCCCTCTTTCCCCCTGAGCAGGGGCCGCCCGAGGGATTTCACCGCCTGCTCTTCGCATCCCCCAGGCCCTTCAACGAATATGAGTTGCGGCGGCTTTCGCCGGCTGTGGATTTCGAACGCTCCCTGATCGCGGTTGAACCGCATCCGGAAAGGGCGTTTCAGATCTGGGGCATTGTCAACTCGGGGATCCGCTGGCTCCAGGAAGAACGCGGCGGCAGCAAGAAAACCAGACAACTGCCCGATGCCTTTGTCGTCCATGTCACCGGGCCAGGCATGCTCACCATCTGCCGGGGGCTGAAAATCCTCGCCACCCTCAACGGCGGCAAGGTGATTGATTCCTCCGCCAACGCCTTCCAGTCCCAATGGATATACAAGCTGTTCGCCGAGCAACGGAACGTTCTGCTGCAACTGCATGAACAATTCCGGGCCAGCGTGCTCTATCCGGTGGCCAAAATTCAGGAAGAATTCATCGCCATCCTGCAGTTTCAAATTCTCAAACGGGTGCTGAGCGTCTGCCGGATATCGCGCCACGGCGGCACCTTCATCATCTTTCCCGATGACCATCCGCCTGAATGGGCGGCGGACAACCCGCATATCCTGATCAAATACCGTTTCCGCCAGGACGAGGCCATCCAGCGGCAGCGACAGCTGATGGTCCGGACCATCCGCCTGGTGACCACCACCTTGGGCGACATCAAGGATCCGGACAAGATCATCACCTGGAAGGATTATGTGGATCTCCGCCATGAATCGGGGGTGTACGACCTTGAGGAAGCGATATACGAACACGCCCAGTTCGTCGCCAACCTGGCTGCGGTCGACGGCGCGGTGGTCACCAGCGGGCAGGGGCCGGTCGGCTTTGGCGGCATGATCGTCGGGTCGCACGACAAACTCACCGAAGTCGCCATTGCCAGCGACGCCGAAGGCAAGATGGTCAACCTGGCCAAAATCGAGACCTACGGCTCGCGGCACCGATCCGTGTACCACCTGTGCGACGCCCTCCATCAGGTAGTGGCCATTGTTGTCTCCCAGGACGGCAATATCCAGTTGGCCAAGTGGCGCAACGGCATTGTCACCTGCTGGGATCTGACCTCCCAGATGTTCATCGGCGACTGATCGTCCTGTCAGCCGACCCCTCAATCGTCGTGTCCCGCTACCGGCCGCAGCCGCCGTTTCGCCACCGGCCACAGGGCCAGGGTGCAACCGACCGCCGCCACTCCCATCCAGCCCAATGCCTGGATCTTGTCCTGCCAGTCGAGTGAGAACAACCACATCGCCAGGGCCCCGACCATGAAATAGAAGAAGACCATCAAGGACGAGGCGGCGCCGGCGCCCCGGTCCACCTGTTCGAGGATCAGGTTGTTGCTCGCCGGCCGGCAGAAGGAGAAGGCAAAGGAAAGGGCGAACATCGGCAAGGTCAACCGCCACGGCAACGGGATCCAGGTGCAGAGCAGCAGCAGCGAGGCCACGAGCATGCCGGCAAAGGCCCAGGGCAACAGCCGGATGACCGGAGTATGCCGCGCCACCCGGGAAAAAATTATCGGCGCCAGGACAAAGGCCAGGGAGTTGAAGCCGAAGAAGTAGCTGAACTGACGCTCGTCGAAACCCAGCCGGGTGATGTAGAGATCGGGCGAGCCGCCGATGAAGGCGAAAACCGGCACGCAGGTGCACGACAGGGTCAGGAGCAGCAGCATGTAGCGACGGTTGCGGAAGAGACGCAGGTAGCTGGCGGCCACCTGCCCAAGGCTGGGAGCGGTCTGTTGCCGCAGGGGTTCGTCCATGCGTATCACGCCGACAAAGGCAACGACTCCCAGGACGGTCTGGAGCAGAAAGATCCAGCGCCAGGAAAGCGACGTGAGGATCCAGCCGCCGAGGATCGGCGCGAGCATCGGCGCGGCGGCGACGATCGCCCCGATCTGGACGAAGACCCGCTGCCGCTGGCGCCCGGAGAAGCGGTCCTTGCTGACGGCGAACACGATGGCTGAGGCCGCTGACGCGCCCGCCCCCTGGAGAATCCGGCCGCAAATGAGCATGCCCGGGCTCAGCGCGGCGGAACAGAGCAGGCAGGCAAGCATAAACACCCCCACGCCGACCAGCAGAGGCGGCTTGCGCCCATAGCGGTCGGAAAGTGGGCCGTACACCAACAGAAAGAGGCAATAGGTCACAAAAAAAGCGACCAGGGTCAGATTGATCGTCACCAGCGGGGCCTGCCATTCATGCTGCAGCAGAGGCAGAGCCGGCAGATACATGTCGGTGGCCAGCGGTGGAAAAGCCGACAGCAGCGCCAGCAACAAAATGATCGGGGGAAACTGCTCCTTAAGTATACGGCCAAGTCCCATCCGGCTTCTTCCTTGTCGCTTGAAAGAGAGGAGTGCAGGCGAAGCGTCCGAAAGCGCGCCGACGGAAGTCCCTGCCTCTCCGGCCTCGGTTGCCCGCCCGGTGGTCAGCAGGAGACGGTTGCCAGAACCGCGTCCAGCGACTCCCGCAAACTGGTCATGGTGTAGGGTTTGGCCAGCGCGCCGGCAAACCCGTGGGTCTGATATTCCGCCATGACCGGATCATTGGAGTAACCGCTGGACACGACCAGGCAGGCATTGGCATCCATGGCAAGAATGTGGCGCGCGGCCTCCAGTCCTCCCATGCTGCCGGGGATGGTCAGATCCATGATGACCATCGCGAAAGGCGCGCCCGCTTCCAGGGCCTCCGTATACAGGCGGACGGCCTCCTCGCCGTCGGCACAGGTCCGCGCCTCATATCCCAGATGGTTCAGCATGGCCGTGATCAGCTTACGAATGATCATCTCGTCATCCATGACCAGAACGGCGGACTTCCGCAACTCGCAAGCCGGAGAGTCGTGAGGATCGCGAGAGTCGTCGGCTGGACATGCAGACGGGATCTCCGGCAGGGGTTTGTCGGTCGCCGGCAAAAAAATGGTGCAGACCGTCCCTTTCCCCGCAGCCGGATCGAGGCCGATATAGCCGCCGTGCCGGTTGATGATCGAGTAGGCTGCCGCAAGCCCCAACCCGCTGCCGGTTCCCTTGGTGGTGAAGAAAGGATCGAAAATGCGTCCCCGGATCGCCTCGGGAATGCCTTCTCCTTCGTCGGCGACGACGATCCGCACATAATCACCCTTGTCCAAGGCCATGGCATTGCCGGCATCCAGCCGCGCATTGTCCGCACTGATCCGGAGCGTCCCCCCCTCAGGCATCGCCTGAACCGCATTGGCGATGAGGTTGTGTAACACCTGGGCCATCTGCCCGGCGTCGGCTTCGATCAACCGCACCGCCTCCTCCACCTGGATCTCGGCGCGAACATTCGTCCCCCGCAGCATCATCTTCGCCGCCTCATCGATCAGAAAACGGACAGCCATCACCTTTTTGACCGGATAGCCGCCTCGGGAAAAGGTCAGCAACTTGCCGGTCAATTCCGTTGCCCGCCTGGTGGCGCTTTCAGCCAGATCCAAGGTTTGGTGGACCGCATGCGCCGGTTCGAGCACCATCCGGGCATAGGAAAGATTTCCCATGATCCCGGTGAGGATATTATTGAACTCATGGGCAAGTCCTCCAGCCAGGGCCCCGATGGATTCCAATTTCTGCATCTTGACCAGCTCGCTGTGCAGGATCTCCCGTTCGGTGATGTCAGTGAAAATGGTCATCACCCGACTATTGATCAACTGGGCGTTGACGATGACATGCCGGACCTGGCCGTCCTTGCAGGTCACCTTGACCTCGAAGGGACGGGATGCCAAGCCGGTCTGCCTAAAGCGTTCTATTTCGCTCCACCGCATGGCAATCACTTTTTCCCGATAGGCGGGATCGGGATAGGCGAGCATCGACCACTGGATATCGGTGGGGATTTCATCGATACTGTAGCCGAACTGTTCAGAAAAATTGATATTAATGTATTCGATGGCCTTGCCGTTGATCAGGATTATCCCCACAGGCATGGCATCGAGCATGTCGAGAAGTTCCTGCCGGCTTTTCTGGAGATGCTCCATCGCTTCCCGGCAGGTGGCGATTTCCCGTTGTAACGCCACGTAGAGCAAACAGGCTGTGACGAGGACAAATAACCAATTCTTGATCAGGGGCGCCGTGGTGGCGAAGAGTTCGGGCTTGTCAATCAGCAGATTGACAAGCGAGTCGGAGAAAAGTATCCAGAAAACGGCAACAGCCAGATAAAGGGCGGCAATGTACAGTGGCCTCCGGGATAGGATTCCCGACACAGTGGTTTTCATATCTTTTCAATGTGTTCGCTACCAGATAATAAAAAGGGAGATGGCGGCTCACCGAATGGGCCGCCGCTCTTGTCCAGGGAACTTGAGCCGGAAACAATTTCTGCCGCTGCCTGACCGGCAATCAGCTCTTGTGCAACGGAGGCAGACCATGTTTCCTGGCGCGACAGGACTTACGCGCCGCCCAATGGCAGGATGACACGAAAAGTGCTGCCCTCACCCGGCTGGCTGCTCACGTTGACGGTTCCCTGGTGTTTTTCGACGATATTCTTGGCAATGGCCAGTCCCAGGCCAGTGCCCCGATTTTTGCCGGTGTAGAAGGGGGTAAAGATCTGCTCGATTTTCTCCTCGGGAATGCCGATCCCGGTATCGGTCACTTCGAGCATCACCGCTTTTTCCTCCGGCAGGGAGGTGGTTGACAAGAACAGATCGCCGCCTTCAGGCATGGCTTGGATGGCATTGAACACCATGTTGAGGGCCACTTGATACACCTGTTCGGCATCGAACAGGATGTCGGGCAGGTTCTCGGCCATGCGGACGTGCACCCGTACCCCTTTCTGCTGAAATTCGGGCTCCATGAACGACGCGAGCCGTTCGACCAGAGAGTTGAGTGAGCCGGCGGCCCGGTACGGGTCCCTGGGGCGGGCAAAATCGAGGAACTGCCGGACGATGCTATCCAGCCGCGAAGTCTCCTGCACGATAATATCCGCCAATTTCTCGTTGCCCGGCGCCATCTTGCCGATCCGGCTACCGAGGATTTCAGCGGTCGAACGGACGATGCCCAGTGGATTCTTGATCTCATGGGAGACTGCCGCCACCATCTTACCCAGGGAGGCAAGACGCTGGGCCTCGTTGAGCTGTTCTTCCAGCCGCAGCCGTTCCTCGGCGCGCTCGGCCATGATCCGGTTGGCTCTGACCACGATCAGGACGAGGATGGCAAACAGCACAGACATGATCAGCAGTGAAAGTACGATGACCCGGCCCTGGAGCTGGATGATGGCTTCCAGATCCTCGGACAGATCCTGAACGACTTCAATCACCCCCATGATCTCGCCGGTACGCTCACCGAGCTTGTTTTCCTGGCGAAACGGCACATAGGTTTTCAGGGTACAGAAGATGTCGGAGGTGCCCGGAAGCAGACTCAACAGGCTGCCGCCGGTGATTAGCATCGAAGTGCTCTCGCCCTTGGCCGCTTTCTGGTACTCCAACCCACCCATGTCGCGCTTGCCCATCAATTCGGTGATGGTGGAATAGGCGATCCTGTTCTGCAGAGGTTCGTAAATAGTCACGGATTCGATCCGCATACCACGGGTGATGTTGTTGACAATCCGGTCCAGACGGTCAAACTGCTCTTTCTCGGAGAGGGATATTGAACCGGAGCGGACCACGGTGGGCAGGACGAATTGCAAAAACACCTGCCGGTTGACATGGTCGGCGAACAGCCGGGAGTAGGCTTCGCTGCGCTGGAGCAACACGCTCTTGGCGTTGGCGGCGATCATCCAGGACAGGAGAAACGAGGCAAGTAGGATAAGGGCCAGCGAGGTGAAGGCGAAATATTTGACCAGCTCGAACGGCAGGAGCGTGTTGCTGCGACGGCGGTAACGGATCCTGCACCAAATCCCGGAGAGATCCAAAAGCCGCAAACGGTTGTCCAGATCTTGCAGCCAAGACAGGCGGAACAGCTGCCGCCATGACGACAGCGCCAGCCATTGCCGGAGGTTCGGCAGCTTGAAGAGCTTCTGCCACCAGAATGGCCCACCCTTCCTGGAGGGTTGGGAACGCCTACGGACATGCATGGCAGACTCCGCATCGGCGGCAGACCGCCGGTTCGCACGGACCGGTCGCTCGTCCGTGCAGGGCCCGTTCATATTCCTCCCAGAGATAACCAGGCCGGATGCCCTGATCAATCACCTCCCAGCACATTCGCTCTTCCCGGCCACGGGGCCGGACCGCAAACTGCCAGGGGTCGATGCGGTTCTGTTTGCAGGCCTGCTTGAAACTGCGGCCAGAGCCCACGGCAAGCAAAACCGGGCCGATCCTGCGGTCGGCCCGGGCATACGCCGCCTGCTGCAGGGCCTGCTCAGGATGGTCGAACTTGAGGTGGAGATTGGCGTTATCACTCAACATCCGGCGAAGATACCCGATTTTTTCCTTCAGCGCCAGCAAGGTCTCCGCGATGGTGACCGTTCCCCCATCGGTTGCGGTCAAACCGCCGAAGGAGCAGTACTGAAACGGTGTCCACGGTTTGGGAACGAAACAATTAATCGAAAGCGTCAGGGCCGATACCCGGCCCCGGCTCCGGCCGGTCGGCAGGATACGGGCCTGCATCCGGTTGACCATCTGGACCAGCTCATCCAGATCGGCGCGCGTCTCGGTGGGCAGGCCGATCATCATGTAGAGTTTGAGGTGAAAGATGCCTGCATGCACCAGGCGTTCGGCGGCAAGCAGAAGGTCGTCCTCATTCAGCCCCTTGTTGATCAACAGGCGCAGTCGTTCAGAGGCTCCGTCCGCCGCAATGGCCACACTTTTCAGGTTCGAGGCGGCGAGCAGATCCAGGGTCTGTTCGGAAATGCGGTCTGCCCGGAGCGATGAGAACGAGAGGGAGCAGCCCTGTTCCTTAAGATACCCCGCGATGCGCGCCATGCTCTCGCCATCGGCCATTTCCATGCCCAACAGTCCGATACGGTCGATGGCCGGCGGCCGTTCCTCCAATCCCCGAAGGATGGCCTCAGCCGGCCAGAGCCGAGGCGGCCGGTAAATGAAACCAGCGGCGCAGAACCGACAACCCCGGCTGCACCCCCGTCCCAACTCCACCATGTACATGCCCAATTCCGCCTCGGGCGACAACAGGGTCGAATGGGCTGCCCGCTCCGCTTCCGGGGCCACGACCTTGGTGACTTGCGGCGGGAGTTTCGCCGGTGCCTCAATCGTCTCAACCACGCCGGAATTGGACCAGGAGAACTGATACAATCCGGGGGCATAGCAACCGGGAAGAGAGGAGGCGATCCGCACCAGCAACTGATCACGCGGCATTTTCGCATACTCGTCCAAGGCCTGGATGAGCGGAGTCAGGATCGGCTCGGCCTCGCCGATCACCATCAGGTCGGCAAACAGGGCCAAGGGCTCGGGATTCAGAAAAACGCCGACCCCGCCCAGCACCACCAGAGGATTGCCCGGGCCCACGGCGCGGCCGCGTTCGGCCGCGTAGGCCGGCACTCCTCCCGCAGCCAGCATCGCGGCCAAGCGGGGGTAATCGTGTTCAAAGCTGATCGAGCCAAAAACCAGAGGGAAATCGTGCAGCGGCCGGGAAGACTCCAGCGAACGCAGAGGATGGCTGTCTGCGGGATAGACAAACCGCTCGCACACCACGGCCTCATCACGGTTGAGCAGGCTGTACACCAACTGAAAGCCGAGATTGGACACTGCCACCGGATAGGTGTTCGGGTAGAGCAGGGCCACGGGTATCCGGCCCTTCCATTTTTTGCGGACCGTGCCGGTTTCGCTGGCAAGGGGGGACGATGCGGCGGCGGTCATGGATCAGGGGGATGATAAAGGGAAGACATGTCCGCAGGCAGCGTGACATTGCCGGAACGGCCACCCTGACCGGTGGTATTCGGCCAAGACAAAACGGGGAAACATCCCTTGGACATCTCCCCGCTGCAGATCAAAATGGCGCCGGCATCCGTTCACCGGGCCTGCTCCCGTCTTTAGTTGGCCTTCTTGCGAAGATAGGCTGGTTCGTCGTAGTCGTTGTTGAATTCGTGGTCATCGAAGGTCGGCTTGGGCATGCGCAGCGTGGGCTGAATATTGGGCCTGGCGATGCTGACCGGCATGATCTCGGGGGAAACAGTCTCGTCGTCGATGTCGATACTCCGTGGCCGCCGGCTCCATGCGGTCCCATGGACCGGCTGCGCCGCCGGCCGGCGCTTCACCTCGATCTGTGCCACCTCGGGCTCCTCGATACTGGAAATGCCGGTGGCAATCACCGTGACCCGCAGCTCGTCGCCCAGCGACTCGTCAAACAGAACGCCGATGACGACGGTGGCGTCGTCGTGCGCCTTCGCCTGGATCAGGGACGCGGCCTCCATGTACTCGTTCATGGTCAAGGTTTCCTTGGCCGCCGAGATGTTGATCAGGATGCCGCGGGCGCCGTCGATGCCCACGTCTTCGAGCAACTGGTTATCGATAGCGCGCTTGGCCGCCTCGGTGGCACGATGTTCGCCCACCGCCGATCCGGTGCCCATGATCGCTGGACCGACCTCTTTCATGACCGTCTTGAGATCGGCGAAATCGGCATTGATTTGTCCCGGCAAGTTGATCACGTCGGTGACGCCCTTGACCGCCTGCAACAGGACATTGTCCGCCATCTGCATCATCTCCACCAGGGTGGAGTTCTTGTTCATCAAACTCAAAAGCCGGTCGTTGGGCACCGTGATAATGGTATCGGAAAATTCCTTCAGCTTCTCCCAGCCGGACTCGGCGTTGCGCATCCGCTTTTTCGCCTCGAAATAAAACGGCTTGGTGACGACAGAAACCGTCAAGGCGCCGTTTTCCTTGCTCAGCTTGGCGATGACCGGGGCTGCGCCGGTTCCTGTGCCGCCGCCCAGACCGGCGGTGATGAAGACCATGTTCGCCCCCTGGATCACCCCCTTCAGATCTTCGTAACTTTCCAGAGCAGCCTCCCGGCCCATTTCCGGATCCGCACCCGCCCCCATGCCTTTGGTGATCCCCGGGCCCAGTTGCAGCCTGATGTCGGCACGAGATTTCTCAAGGGCCTGCATATCCGTGTTAGCCGCGATGAACTGCACACCCGTCAACCGGCTTTCGACCATGGTATTGATGGCATTGCCACCGCCGCCGCCGACTCCGATCACCTTAATTACAGCTACAGTTTCCTCTTCGGCCATCCTGAAAGCCATAATTCTCTCCCAAGAAAAATTTCCAATAAATTTCCCCAAAGTATACCACCTGCCCTGGTGATGCTAAAGGGAAAAACCGTCTGCTCAAATGATATTTCTCATCCACTTTTTCAGCTTACCGACCATGCCGGGGGACTCCTTCGCCACATAGCTTTTCGCCTTGCTGCCATACAACACCAACCCGACACCGGTGGTACACCGGGGTGAGTGGATATCCTCGATCCGGCCTCCCACGCCCTGCGGATAACCGATCCGGACCGGCAGATCGAAAATCTGTTCCGCCATCTCGACAATGTTGGCCAACAGCGCCGTACCTCCGGCGATAACGATGCCGGCGTTAATCCGATTCCGGTATCCGGAGGCGCAGATGTTCTTGTTGACCATCTGCAGGATTTCTTCCATCCTGGCCTCGAGGATTTCCACCATGATCCGCTGCGACACCTTGCGGGGCTTGCGATCGCCGACCGTGGGCACCTCGATGATATGGTTTTCCTTGATCATCGAGGAAAGCGCTCCGCCATACAGATATTTCAGATCCTCTGCCTCCTGAAGCGGCGTCCGCAACCCCACGGACAGGTCGCTGGTGAGATTGTTGCCGCCCAGCGCCAGTTCCCAGGTATGCTTGATGGTGCCATTGCAGAAGATGGCCAGGTCGGTGGTACCGCCGCCGATATCGATCAGCGCCACTCCCAGCTCCATTTCATCCCTGCCGAGCACGGTCAGGGACGAGGCCACCGATTCGAGCACGATCTCGGCCACATTGAAACCGGCCCGGTTGCAACTGGTCACCACATTGTGCAGGGCGGTGACATCGGCGGTAACGATATGCACGTTGGTCACCAGACGAACCCCGGTCATGCCCAGCGGATTCTGGATGCCGGTATGGTCATCCACCATGTACTCCTGCGGCAGCACATGGATAATCTGCTGGTTGTCCGATATCTTAACCGTCTGGGCCGCCTGGATCACCGCCTCAATGTCCTTTTCCTTGATCTCCTGGTTGTTGATGGCGATGATGCCCGGCGAATTGAAGCCCTTGATGTGATTGCCGGCGATGCCGACATACACCGACTCGATGTCGCAGCCGGCCATGTCCGAGGCGATTTCCACGGCCTGGCGGATCGACTTGACCGTGGATTCAATATTCACCACCACCCCTTTTCTCATCCCCGACGAGGCGGCGGTGCCAACGCCGATGATATCCACCCGGTCTTCGAAGACCTCGCCGATCATGGCGCAGACCTTGGTCGTACCTATGTCCAGACCGGCGACCAGATCTCCGGGCTCACGCGGTTCCTCTCCTTTCAACGCCTCATCAATCAATTTGGACTCCGGTAACCAAGACTTTATCATCTAAATAATCCATTCGAATTTCTTTAACGCCATCCACCTGTTTCTTCGCGTATAACTGCTCAAGGACTTTGATAAGCCTGCTGTATTTCAACTGGAACCGATCCATACCGAAGTAGACGGGAAAAGGCCGGTCCACCAAGTACAGGGTAAGCCCATTTTTCTGGTCAACATACACTTCGGAAATCGCCTGGATGGGCAAAATAGCGTTGCCCCTGGCCGCCATCTCCAGCAGGCTGCATGCCGCATGGGCCAGGCTGCCCTTGGCCAATCGCCCCGTATCTACATCCTTGTCGCGCCGTACCCCGGTGATCACCGGAAAATCCAATTCCTGTCCTTGGTCGACTTTGGCGAACAGGCGCCCGGAATGGCTGACATAGTACAGACGTCGTTCTTTGGCTTCCTCCAGGTTCACCAGGGCAAACGGCTGATACTCGCTGACCGTGATTTCCACCGCCGAAGGCCAATTGGTTGCAATCTCCGCCCGCTCTACCCAAGGGTGGCTCTCTATCCGGGCCACCGCCGCCTTGGCGTCAAACCGGAGCAAACTGCCGCCTTGCTGTAACCTGGCGAGATCGAGAATCTGCCGCGGGGTGGCGATATGGGTTCCGCTCACCTTGATATCGGTCAACCGAAAGATGGTCGACTGAAACAGCAACTGCGCCGCTCCCCAGAGCCCCATCCCCACGACGGCCACCAGCAATCCGACGAGGACAGCCCCCTTGAGCAGCCGTTTCCATTTCCACAGCCGTTGCGCCCCGGCTACCATCCTCTGGGGCTGAGCCGACTTCCCGGCTGCTTGCTTCTGCCGCCGAAACAGGCTGGTGAAGCCTCCATTCGTCTTGCCGGTCTTCCCCCCCGTGCGGGAGCGGGATGGGGTCTTCCGGGGAGTATAGATCGCCATCGGGCGCAGGTCTCCTGTTTAGTAAATACGCACCTCAGGTTCCAGCAGGACGCCTGAATGCGCGAACACCTTTTGCCGGACCTTCTCCATCAGGCCGACGATGTCTTCAGGCATCGCGCCGCCTGTGTTGACAATGAAGTTGGCGTGCTTGGGCGAGACCATCGCCCTGCCGACCGTCACCCCTTTCAACCCTGCCTGTTCAATGAGACGACCGGCGAAATCGCCTTGCGGATTTTTGAAGAAGGAGCCGGCCGAACCCATTCCCTGGGGCTGGCTGCGCCGCCGTTGCGCGATGATATTGCGGCATTGCGCGGCCACCTGACAGCCGTCAGCAGCCTGGAGGCGGAACTGTCCCCCGGTGATCACCATCCGGACCTGCGGTTCTTCGGGCAGACGGGTGCACCGATAGGCAAAGGCCGCCTCTTCTCTGGTCACCGTCACCGGTTCGCCCCGTTCGTTCAGACACCAGATCGCCTCCAGCACATCGCCGATGGCCTGACCAAAGGCACCGGCATTCATCCGAATGGCCCCGCCAACACTGCCAGGAATGCCGGCCATGAACTCCAACCCGCCGAGATTGCTGCGGATGCACCAGCCCAGCAGCGCGGCCAAGCTACACCCGGCAGATACCCGCACCAAAAACGCATCTCCGTCGCGTTCGTTCAGGATATCCTGCACCTTGCCGTCCAGCCTGATAAACACCCCTTCCCGATACCGGCCGGTCACCAGAATGTTGGAACCGCCGCCGATCACATGCCACGTGACACGCTCCCGATGCAGCCACCGCAACACGGCCGCCAATTCTTCGCCCGTGCCGGTTCTGACCATCGCCTCGACCACGCTTCCGGTACGGAAGGTCGAATGGGCCGCCATATTGACATCCCAGTACACGGTGCGGCACAATGCCGCGAGTTCGAGATGCTGCCGTCTGTTCATCGCGCATCTCCCGTGGCGCCATGACCGCCTCGTTCCTCGCCCGGTACGGCGAGCAGAGTCAGCAGACGTTCCCCGGCGCGGACGATGTTGCCGGCCCCCAGGGTCAACACCAGATCTCCGGGCGCGATCAGCGGCAACAGAGCTTCGGGTTGCTGCACCAGTTCGGGAATGAAATAGGTTTGCTTCTGCCCATGCCGTTTGATGGCTTCCTGCAGCCGTTCTGAATTAACCCCTTCAATCGGCCGTTCGCTGGCCGCATAGATGTCGGTGAGGACCAGCACGTCGGCGCGGCGGAAGGCGGTGACAAAATCGGCGAACAATCCCTGGGTCCGGCTGTACCGATGGGGCTGAAAGAGCACCACCACCCGCCTCTCCGGCCACCCCTCGCGCACCGCGTCGAGGGTAGCCTTGATCTCGGTGGGATGATGACCATAGTCATCTACCACCAGGATGCCTCCGACTTCACCCCTCACCTGGAGACGGCGCTGTACCCCTTGAAATTGCTCCAGGGCTCGGGCAATCACCGGAAAAGCGATTTCCAATTCCAGGCCGACACTGACCGCGGCCAGGCTGTTGTAGATCAGGTGCCGTCCGGGCCGGTTGAGCCGGATAACGCCCAACTCGCCCCCGCGACTGCGCACCGTGAAGGTCGAGGTGCCGTTTCCGGTGACGATTTTAACGGCCTGGAGATCGGCCTGCTCGGTCAGGCCATAGGTAAAGATGCGTTTCTGGATGCGGGGGAGGATTTGGGCGACATGGTCGTTGTCGATGCAGACCACAGCCACGCCGTAGAAAGGCACCCGATCGATGAAGTCAACAAAGATATCTTTGATGTGTTCGATGTCGCGGTAATAGTCGAGGTGTTCGAGATCGATGTTGGTCACCACCTCGATGACCGGCGACAGTTTGAGAAACGAACCGTCGCTCTCGTCGGCCTCGGCGACCAGGAATTCGCCCTCGCCCAGCTTGGCGTTGCTGCCCAGGCCATGCACCTTGCCGCCGACCACCACCGTGGGATCGAGACCGGCCTCGGCCAGAACAGCGGCCACCATCGAAGTGGTCGAGGTCTTGCCATGGCTGCCGGCCACCGCGATGCCGTATTTTTTCAACCGCATCAGCTCAGCCAGCATCTCCGCGCGCTGCACCACCGGCACATGCGCCTCTTGGGCAGCGAGCACCTCCGGGTTGTCGGCAGGGATGGCGGTGGAGGTCACCACTGCATCCGCTCCGGCAATCCAGGCCGCCTCGTGGCCCTGATAGATCATCCCGCCCAGTTGTTCCAGTCGTTTCGTGGTGTCGGTGGCCCGCAGATCAGAGCCGCTGACCTTGTATCCCAGGCTCAGCAGCAACTCGGCGATCCCTGACATGCCGATGCCGCCAATGCCGACGAAATGGATATGTTTGGTCTTTCTGTACATGAGGCCCTATGTCGATAAAGAGAAGGTCATGCTCGCCGGCTCCGGCTGGCAACGAGCTGGAGGCATGCATCCACGATGCGTTCTGTGGCATCCGGTATGGCCATGGCCTTCATGTTGGCCGCCATTGTATGTAACTCTTCCTTGTCCTGCAAGTGCTCGCTGATGGCGCGGGCAAGAATTTCACCGGTCAAACCGGATTCGCGCAACAGATGGCACCCTCTTCCTTTTTCGTAATATTTCCCATTAATTGTCTGGTGATTGTCGGCGGCGAACGGATAGGGGATCAAGAGGGAAGGCAGTCCCATGGCCGCCAATTCGGCACAGGTGGTGGCTCCGGCCCGGGAGACCGCCAAATCGGCCCGACCGTAGGCGCCGGCCATGTCGCTGATAAATGTTTTCACCTCTGCCTCGATCCCAAGCTGGGCGTAGCGATCAGCCACCTGCTCACGGTCGGCTACACCGGTCTGATGAATCAGGCGGAAAAGAGTCCCCTGGGCCTGCAACCGCGCAACAGCCTCCAGCATCAACACATTGACGCGGTGTGCGCCCTGACTTCCCCCGAGGACCAGCACCGTTGGCATGGCTACCGGCTGTTTTTCCTTGCCGGCTGTCGCCAGAATCTCCTGCCGTAGCGGATTGCCAGTCCAGATCGTCTTGCGGGACGGGAAAGGCGGCGTGCATGGCAACGAAATCAGGATCAGATCAGCCAATTTCCCGGCCAGCCGATTAGCCATTCCCGGCACCGAATTCTGTTCATGGATGGCGATGGGTATCCGCAAGAGCTTGGCCGCCAGCAACACCGGGCCGGTCACATAGCCGCCGACGCCGAACACCAATTCCGGCCGGAAGCGGCGCAGCATCCCCAGGGCCTTGCCTATTGCCCCGGGCATGAGCAGCAGAGTGCGCAACCGGTCAGCCAAACCGAGCCCTTTGACTCCCCCGCATTCCAAGGCCGCCAATTCGAAGCCGCGTCCAGTCAGGGCTTGTTGATCCAGCAACCGCGAGGTCCCGATGAACAGGACCCGTGACTCGGGAAATCGCTCCCGTACTGCGGTGGCCACTGCAATGCCGGGAAAGAGATGTCCGCCGGTACCCCCGCCGACCACGATCAGACGCCTCAACTCCTCTATCCCTCCGCGTTGGTCCGGGATGCGGTGCTCAACACTTTCCGAGTAAAAATTGCGGAAAATTCCTCGATGTTGACCATCAGGTCATCATAGCAGTCCGGACAATATCCATGGCTCAGCCGCTCATGCCGCCCAAAGATAAGGTCCGCATGCCACTTCCCTTTCTGTTCGACCCGATGACAGACACAGCACTCACGGATCATGGCTTTATCTCCTGTTCAGTGTCCATTCATTGCCCAGTTGCAGCACCTGGTCGGCAAAAACCTGGCCCCGCTCCGCATACCCGGAAAACATGTCGAAACTGGCGCATCCTGGCGCCAACAACACCAGGTCACCGCTAACCGCTACGGTCATAGCCCTGTGCACCGCCTCCGCCATGGAGCCCACCATCTCCGTCGCGACCACTGTCCCCAGAGCCGTCTGCATCATCCCCGCTGCCTCGCCCAGCAGAATCAGATGCTTGACCTTGCGCCCAATCACCCCTCGGAGCGCAGTATAGTCACTGCCCTTGTCGCGGCCGCCGGCAATGAGCACCACCGGCGCCTCGCAGCCGCCTAAGGCCGCTTCCAGGGCTCCGATATTGGTCGCCTTGGAATCGTTGATGAAGCGGACACCATCAATGGTGGCCACTTCGGCCATGCGATGGGGCGGCGGTTCGAAACTACGCAACCCGCTCATAACGGCTTCGGCACTGCAGCCAAGTAGCACCGCCGCCTGCGCGGCGGCGGCGGCATTCAACTGATTGACCGAGGAATGCAGCCGGGTCGGCCCGAGATCGTAGCGCTCTCCGCGCCGCCCCCCGTCTTCGTCTGCGCGCAGCTCCACCCCACCGTCAACGATCCGGGCAGTGCACGCTCTGTCCCGGCCGAAAGTGGAGCGGCGGACGCCATCGCAGAGCGCCACCGCGGCCACCATCGGATCGTCGGCGCCCAAAATGGCGCAATCACCCGCGTTTTGATGCGCAAACAGCTTCATTTTGGCGGCAACATAGGCGGCAAAGGTGCCATGACGATTCAGATGGTCCGGCGTCAGGTTGAGCAGCAGGCCGATGTCGGGCCGGAAGAAGCCGGCCAGGTCGAGCTGGAAACTGGACAGTTCCAGCACCACCGCATCGTACCGGCTTGGATCGGAAAAATACTCCAGCAAAGGCGTGCCGATATTGCCGCCGACAAAGGGGCTTCTGCCCGCTGCCCGCAGCAGATGACCGATCAGGCTGGTGACTGTGGTCTTGCCGTTGGAGCCGGTTACCGCGATCACCGGCACCGGGTATTGCCCGGCGGCCAGCGCCAATTCGCCCAGGATCAGGATACCCTGCGTCCGAGCCGCCTGCAGCACAGGCAGATCCAGCGGCACGCCCGGACCGGGGATAACCATTCCGGCTCCGGCCAGGAAGGCAACGGTGTGCCCGCCATGCTCCAATTCCACATCATGTTGCCGCAGCCATGCCACGGTGGCCGGCTCGATCCGGTCAAGGCCGCCTTGGTCGGAGACCCGTACCCGCACCCCTCTTGCCACCAGATAGCGCACCGTGGACAGCCCTGCCGCCCCCAAACCGATCACCACTGCCTGCAAGCCGTCACGTATCTGCATGGCTTATCTCAACTTGAGGGTTGCCAGGGCCATCAAGCCCAGGATGATGGAAATGATCCAGAAACGGACCACCACCTTGGGTTCCAGCCAGCCCTTTTTCTCATAATGGTGATGAAAGGGCGCCATGAGAAAAATCCGCTTCCCGCCGGTCATCTTGAAATACCCGACCTGGAGGATGACCGACATCGCTTCCATGACAAAGATGCCGCCGACCAGGACCAGCAAAAATTCCTGCTTGGTGATCACCGAAACCACTCCCAAGGTGCCGCCCAGGGAAAGGGACCCGATATCGCCCATGAATATCTCGGCCGGGTAACAGTTGAACCACAAAAATCCCAGGCAGGCGCCGACAAGGGCACCGCAGAACACGGTGACTTCGCCGGCTCCGGACACGAAGGGAATTTGGAGATAGCTGGCGACCACCGCGTTGCCTGCGACGTACGAAAAAATGAGATAGGTCGAGGCAGTGATGACGATCGGTCCGCAGGCGAGCCCGTCAAGGCCATCGGTGAGATTGACCGCGTTGGAGGCACCCACGATCACCAGCACGGCAAAGGGGAGATACCACCAGCCCAACTCAGGGTGAAACGTCTTGAAAAACGGAACGTTGAGCGCACCGTCGTGTCCTTTGCTCAGGAGGAGGAAGAACCCGACTACCAACGCGCCGCCTACCTGAAGAACGAGTTTTTCCCTGGCGCTCAGTCCCCGGGAATTGCCCTTGCGGATCTTCTTCACGTCGTCGGCCGCACCGATGATGCCAAAAAACAGGCTGATGCCGATCAGCATCCAGACCAGGGAACTCTTCAAATCGGCCCACAGCAGCGCCGATGCAGTTATGGCGAAGAGAATCAATACGCCTCCCATGGTCGGCACCCCTTTCTTGGAAAAATGGGTGTCCGGCCCATCATCACGGATCACCTGGCCAATCTGCCTTTTTTGCAGCCAGGCAATCAGGCGGGGACCAATGACGACCACGAGCAGGAAAGAGGTCACCGCGCCGCCGATGGAGCGGAAGGTGATGTACCGAAAAACGTTGAGCCAACTCAACTCGGTATGAAGAGGATACAGCAGGTTGTACAACATGAGGATTCGTTATTGGTTCGGTTGCAGTCGTCGCTCCAGTTCGTCGAGGAGCTGTTCCATGCGCATGCCGCGCGATCCTTTGACAAGCAGCCAATCACCCCGTTCCAGACGGCCTGCGGCCAGCATCCGGCAGAGGGCTGCGGCCATGTCGTGCAGACTGGAGCACAACAGCACCTGCTCCGGCCTCATGCCGCCGGCAAGCGCCGCCTTGGCCACATGGGGGGCCTGGGCGCCGGTGAGCAGCAGACAATCATACCCCAACTCGGCGGCCAGAACGCCAACGCCGGCATGGAGTTCCTTTGCGGTCTCACCCAGTTCAAGCATATCTCCCAGCGCGGCCACATGACGGCACTTGCCGCCAAAGGCGGCGAGGGTACGCAAACCGGCGGCCATTGAGGCGGGATTGGCATTGTAGGCATCGTTGACCACCTTGAGCCCGCCGGGCAGTTCACTGATCGCCAGCCGTTTGTCCACGGTCGGCGCATACTGTGCCAATCCGCTGGCAATGACCTCCGGATCGATGTCCGCGGCATGGGCAATGGCGGCGGCGGCGGCGCAATTGCTCACATTGTGGCTGCCCAAGACCGGTACGGTCAGCCGGCGCTGCCATGAGCCGATATGCAGGGTAAAACGCATGCCCCGCTCGCCGAGATTTTCCTGGCGGGTGACCCGGATCCGGGGTCGATGCCGCCGGCCGGCCGGGGTGGTAGCGAACCCGATTTGAACGCCGCCAAATTTTCTTACCTGCGCCAGTACATACGGATCGTCGCAGTTGACCACCCGAACCGCATCGGATCGCATGCCGGCAAAGAGTTCTCCCTTGGCCGCGGCCACCCCTGCCACGCTGCCCAATCCCTCCAAATGCGCCGGATGGACATTGTTGATGCACCCGATGTCAGGATCGGCAATGGCCGTCAGCCGGGCAATCTCGCCGGGCGCGTTCATCCCCATCTCGACGATTGCCAGCCGGTGACCTGCCCCGATGGGCAGGAGAGAAAGGGGCAGTCCGACCAGATTATTGAAATTTCCCCTGGTCTTCAGCAACGCTTCGACCCCGTCGGTTCGGATATCCTTGAGGGCTTCGGCGAAGATGACCGCCGCCATTTCCTTGACTGTGGTCTTGCCGGAACTGCCGGTGATGGCCGCCACCTTGACCGCTTTACCGAGCAGACGGCGACGATAGGCCGCCATATCGCCGAGGGCGCGCAGGCTATCCTCAACCTCGATGCAGAGAACATCCTTTTTCAGGCCAACGGGCATCCGTTCGGCGATCACCGCCGCCGCGCCGCGTTCCACCGCGGTTTCGATATAGGCATGACCGTCAAAGGTTTCACCAGCGAGCGCCACGAACACATCGCCGACATGCAAGGTGCGGGTGTCGGTCGAAATCTCTTCCAACACGGTTTGCTGCCAACCAGACATGACCCGGCCGCCGGTGGCGGCCAGCAGATGACGCTCGTTCCAGCGCAGGAGCCCATTGGCGGCTTCGAGGCCATCGGCAAAGAAGTGCTTCGTCGTGCCGACAATCTGGTAATTTTCGTGGCCCTTGCCGGCAATGAGCACGGTATCTCCGGGCGCGGCCAGGCTGCAGGCGGCGGCGATCGCCTCCCGCCGGTTGCTGACCACGGTATAGCCGTCCGCTGGACGCAACCCGCACAACAGATCGACCACCGGATACGCCTTCCACCCGCTTGCGCTCATGCCCTGGACAATGTCGTCGATGATGGCTTCCGGTTGTTCGGTGCGGGGATTGTCGGAAGTGACGATCGTCACCTGGGCGTGCCGGGCGGCTATCGCTCCCATCTGGGGCCGCTTGCCGCGATCGCGGTCGCCGCCGCAGCCGAAGACACAAATCAGGCGGCCTTCGGTCAGCTCTTTCAGGGTGGTCAATACGTTGTCCAAGGCATCAGGCGTATGGGCATAATCGACAAACACCGCCGCCCCTGAAAAAGGCTTTCCTCCCGCCAACCGCACCCGCTCCAGTCGGCCGGGAATATTCCGTACCGCCGCCAGTCCTTCGCAGATCTGATTGGCCGACAAGCCTAGGGTCATACCAACGCCAGCCGCCGCCAGCACGTTGAAGACATTGTACTTTCCGGTCAGCACCGAAGAAAAAGGAACCGATTGTCCCTTGAGATCGAGCCGGCAATGCAATCCATCCATGGTTTGGGTCACCTCCTCGGCGCGGACCTCGCACTCCGGGGCAAAACCGCAGCAGATGCTCGCTCTATCCGCAATCGACTGGCAGAGGGCAGCACCCCAGTCAACTCCGTCGGACTCCGGCACCATCACCACCACCGCGGCGCCATCCGGTTTGAGGTGGTGCAGGAACAGCCGTTTCTTGGCAGCGAAATAGCTGGCCATGGTGCGGTGGTAATCGAGGTGGTCGCGGCTGAGGTTGGTGAACAAGGCCGCGGCGAAGGCGATCCGCCCCAGCCGCTGTTGATCGAGGGCATGAGAGGAAACTTCCATGATCACGTGGGTGACTCCGGCATCAGCCATGACGCGGAATAGCCTCTGCAGGGTCATCGGATCGGGCGTGGTCAGGGGAGCGGCTTGCAGGATGTGGATGTCCTTGCCGTCATGATAGCGGTAATTGACTGTGCCGATAACGCCGGGGCGGTAGCCGGCGGTTGCCAGCATCCCCTCAATCAGCCAGCTGCAGGTAGTCTTGCCGTTAGTGCCGGTGATCCCGATCAGCTGCATCGCTGCGGCGGGAAATCCGTACCATGCCGCCGCAAGGTCGCTGACCGCCGCACGGCAATCAACGACATGGATGAGGGGAATCGGCCATTCGTCTCTGGCCTCCTGCCCTTCGACAACCACCGCCAGGCAGCCCCTGGCGATGGCTTCGGGGATGAACAGGCGGCCGTCTGTGTGCGCTCCGGGCACGGCAACAAAGAGGCTGCCGGGCACCACTTGCCGGGAATCGACGGTAATCGAGGCGACTTCGCTTGCCAGGACATCCGGGGACAGCTGTCCGACATCCGCCGTGGGGATTGCCCGGCTAAGCTGTGCCAAGGTGTTCATCGTTGTCCCCCGCTCATTTGGCATCCAGCGTGAGAATGCATTCATCGATTCCGAGCAACGGCTGCCCTGGCAGCGGATACTGGGCGATAATCCGGCCACTGCCATTCACCCGGACTTTCATCTTGTACCTGTCGATCTGTTGCAACCCCTTGCGCAGACTCATCCCCCGCATCTGCGGCATCACCGCAACCGGTTCGCTGACCTTGCCCGGGGCCTCCCGGACATTCAGCCGCCTGCTGATAAAGAACTGCCGCAGATTTTCCTTGTTTTGCTCCGGGGCCGCATCCGCTACGTTCTCCGTCGTCTGGCTCTTGACAAAACCGGTCAGCAGTTCCTTGCCCATGCTCTCCAACGCGCCAAGACCACTCATCTTGTCATTGGCCTTCGGGTACAGGTGATCCTGTTCAATCGCCATCAACAGCAAAAATCTCGGTTGCTTGGCCGGAACGAATCCGACGAAGAGATCTTGGATGGAAAAATTGGAAAATTGCTTCTCCCGGCGCATCTGGACGTTGTCGGCCGTAAAGGCAACCAGGTTGTCGTGCTCCTGGAGCCAATTGGTAAAAAGGTCACGCCGGATCATCACCCCCAGGGCCGGATTGAGGACATGAATTTTTTCCGCAGCCTCGTTGCTGCGCATGTAACGCTTGCCCGTCTTATGATCATACAATGAATCAACAACATAGGGAGTGATCCGCCAACCGCCGTTGACCAGGCTCGCCAAGGTGACGCCGACCTGTACGCCGGTGACCACCGGTGCGACTCCGCCTTGTTCCGGTGCACCGGGACCTGATTCCCAATTGCCGAATACCGAACCGTACAACTGTATCTGCTGCTCGAACGCCTCAAGTTGTCCCTCGGTAAAACCGTAGTTGGCCGCAGCCACCGTGGGGGGGAGCAGGGACGGCCCACCCAGCCCCGATCGCTCAATAGCGGCTGCCCTGACCAGGATGGGACGGATCAACTCCTTGTTGAGCACATGATTGTACATGCGGTTGACCCGGTTGTTCTCACTGGCCTTCCAAAAGTAGTTGGGATTGAAGGCAGGTTGATTGACCAGAGCCAGAATCCGGCCGCTTCCCGGTTCGATCACCATGCCCATGCCCTTATCCGCCCCTTGGGTGGCGAGGTAACTGCGGAACCGATTTTCCACTTGTTTTTGCAGATCCAGATCCAAGGTCAGCATCAAATCGACTCCCGCAGTCCCCAGGTTCTCCTGGTTTGCGAAATCAATATCCGGAATGTTGGCCTTACTGAAACCGCCACCCTGCAAGATTGTGTCGTATTTTCCTTCCACTCCTGCCAGCCCGACCCCATCGCCCATAAAACCCAGCACATGGGAGGCGGCGGTATGTCCGGGATAAAAACGGACATTCTCAACCTTGCACGTCACGCCTCTGAATTGCAGATTCCTGATTCCCTCGGCCTGTTTCTCATCAAGATCCTCAGCCAGCAACATGGAATCCTGCGCCTTCTTCAGCTTTGCTTCCAATCGCTCCGGCTGCTCGTCGATATACCGGGCCAGCCGCTGCGCGACCTCATGCCGGTCAACGATTTCAGCAGGGTTGACCAAGAGCGAGTACAATCGATACGAGACCGCCATCTCCCGCCACTTCCTGTCATACACCGTACCTCTTAAAACAGGTTCAGCGGGCGTTTGGCCCGCTGAATGAGAAGGAATTTTGCCAACAGCAGACTGTAATATCCTGCCGAAATCCTGGAGGGAGGGATGGATCCTATACAGAACTGTACCAGCTGCTGTCGGCAAAATAACCAAAGCAAGGAGAGGGAAAAACCATCGTCTTTTATTCTTTCTGGACTTAAGAGATCTTGTCATCGCCAAGCTACATCCGCCGCACCTGTCCCTGGTCAGGTTCAAACAGCTGCAACTTGGTTCTGGCTAACGCCGCGACCTGTGTTTTCGAAGCCACCTGGGCCCGCGCCGCCAGCAGCCGGACATTTTCGTTGGCAATAGCCGTGTTCCGGGCCCGCAATTGCTCGGTCTTGGCCTGCATATCCACCACTTGTCCGCGAAAAACCTGGGTCAACGCCAACCCGAGCACCAATGCCACCCCTGCCATGACCGCCAGTATTTTGCCCTGTTCACCCGAAAGACAAAATGCAAATCCCGATCGCTTGCGGGTTCTTGCCTTCGACAACACCACCTGACAAGGCCTGTATGTCCGGACGCGCATGCTTGATGACATTTCCGATTCTCCTGTGCTTTCCATTTCTTTCCCAGAGACAAAAAAGTTCCGGGAACCACTCATGTCCGCGCCGCGATCCTGAGCTTTGCGCTCCGTGCCCGCGGATTGCGCTCAATCTCTTCAGGCGCCGGTTTAATCGGCCGCCTGCTGACCGCCGCGTAGGCCGGATTCCGCGCAAACACCTGCTTCACGATCCGGTCCTCCAAGGAGTGGAACGTGATCATGCAAACCCGCGCTCCCGACAACAACACGGTCGACGCCTCGGTCAGCAATCGGGTCACATTGTCCAGCTCCTGGTTCACCGCTATGCGCAAAGCCTGAAACACCTTCGTAGCCACATGCACCTTCGGCGGATGATATCTGCGAGGCACTGCGGCAGCCACAATGGCCGCCAGCCGGCCGGTAGTGACCACCGGCTCCTCTGCTCTGGCTTGCACCAGGAACCGGGCAATCCGCCGCGCCTGCTGTTCTTCGCCGTAATAATAGAAAATATCGGCCAGTTCTTCCTCAGACAGCCTGGCCACCAGAGCGACTGCGGTCACCGGCCTGGAGCGGTCCATGCGCATATCGAGCGCGCTGTCGTTTTTGAAACCAAACCCTCGGTCGGCCCGATCCAACTGCAGCGAGGAGACCCCGAGATCAGCGATCAGGCCATCGACCTCCTTGATGCCCAGCCGGTCAAGTTCCGGAATCAGATCGACATAGGAGGCCGGCACAATATCAAATCGCCCGCCAAACACCGCCAGCCGCTCTGCCGCCATCGCCGCCGCATCAGCATCCCATTCGAAACCGATCAACCGGCCCACCGGCGGCATGAACCGCAAGATCGCCTCCGCATGACCACCCAAACCGAGAGTGGCGTCCACATACACCCCTCCGGGCTGCAATTCGAGCCCTTTGAGCACGGCATCGCGCAAGACCGGGACATGCACATCACGCTGACCTTGCGCCATCGCTTTCCCCAGGCTACATAATGCCCAGCTTGGCCAATCCTGCCCGGTAATTGCCGAAATTCTGCCGAGTCTTGCTGGATTCCTCGTCCCAGAGTTTTTTATCCCAGATCTCGAAATGTTTCAGCATGCCGACCACCGCCACATCCTTGTCGATGCCCATCTCGCTTCTCAGCGTGGGCGGCAGCAGAATGCGCCCCTGTTTATCCACCGGGCATTCACTCACCCCGGCAATGATATAACGAACCAACTCGTCGAAATCCGGCTGATTACCCTCCTGGGCAAGCAGCTTTTCCTCAAGGGCTTCCCATTCGGCAACGGGATACGCCCGCAAATTTTTGTCCCAATGGGTGATGATCAGCAGTTCAGAGTTGTACTGCTCCCGCAGCACGTCACGGAAACGGGTCGGTATGTTCAACCGTCCCTTAGGATCAAGGGCATGTTCCGAGTGACTTCGAAATCGCTGCACAGTGTTTCTACCTTTTTTCCCGTTCCCGGCTGAACCAGCCTACCACTTTCAACCCTTTTAACCCACTTTTCACCACCAGATGGTTCATTTGTAAACGAACCAACCACGAGAGTCAAGAAAAAACACATCAGAAAGACGGATGAATACAGCTGGTCCGCCCGGCGTATCACTCGAACAAACAAAGAAAAAACAAAACGATAGCATGGGGCTATGCCGCAGCGACCGGCAGCTTGCACGACCAGGCTACCGCTCATGCACAAGGTGGGCGTCAGGAGAAATGTGAACTAAAAAAACGGAGCGGATAGGGGGAAAAGGAGCGATTCAGCTTCGCTTGTCCGAATCGTCAAACAGACTGGGCTGCTGCACAGTGCCAGCGCGGACCGGCAGGCCGAAATGCTCGTAGGCGGCCACCGTGGCCATGCGACCCCTGGGGGTCCGGACCAGAAAGCCGGATTGGATCAGAAAGGGTTCATAGACGTCTTCCAAGGTGTTTTTTTCCTCGCACACCGCAGTTGACAGGGTTTCCAGCCCGATGGGGCCCCCTTGGAACTTTTCCATCAAGGTCAGAAGAATGCGGCGATCCATCTCGTCAAGGCCGAGGGGGTCAACATTGAGCATGGTCAGCGCCTCGTCGGCAACCTGGCGCGAGATGAACAGATGCCCTCCCACCTCCGAAAAATCACGGACCCGACGCAGTAGCCGGTTGGCGATGCGGGGCGTGCCCCGGGAACGGCACCCCAGTTCCATCGCGCCTTCGGCATCGATCTCGATGTTGAGCACCCGGGCGGTCCGCTGGATGATAATCACCAACTGTTCGGGACTGTAATAATCAAGCCGGAGGATGACGCCGAACCTGTCCCGCAAAGGCGGTGTCAGCAGGCCGGTGCGGGTCGTGGCTCCCACCAGGGTAAACCGGGGCAAATCCATCTTCACCGACCGGGCGCCGGGACCTTGGCCGATCACCAGGTCAAGCTGAAAATCCTCCATGGCCGGGTAGAGAATCTCCTCGACCACATGGTTGAGCCGGTGGATTTCGTCGATGAAGAGCACGTCCCCGGCCTGCAGGCTGGTGAGGATGGCCGCCAGATCGCCGGGACGTTCGATGACCGGACCGGAAGTCACCTTGATTCCGGCCCCCATCTCATTGGCGATGATGTAGGCGAGAGTGGTCTTGCCCAACCCAGGGAAACCGTGGAACAGTACATGATCCAGAGGTTCGCCCCGCTGCCGGGCAGCCTGGATGAAAACCCGGAGACTCTGCTTGACCTGGTCCTGTCCGATATATTCGTCCAGGCTGCGCGGCCGGATCTCGCCTCCCAACCGGAGGTCTTCGGCCAGTGGTCCACCGACGACGAGCCGTTTCCCGCCCACCTGTTCCTCGTGCTTCATCGCGCTCTCCCGCCGCTCAGAGGTCTCCGGCCCTTACCGCACCGCCAGGGAACGCAAGGCCAGCCGGACCAATTCTTCGACCTTAGGTGGTGCCGAGCTCTCGGCCAACTGCTGTTCGACCATCCGCAGAACTTGCCAGGCAGTGGCCTGCGGATAGCCGAGGTTGACCAGAGCCGACACCGCATCGGCCATGGCGTCGGTTTCGCCGGCCAGGGTTGGCATTGACCTCGGACCAGCCTCATCCGCCCAGAAACCGGCCAAACCGCCCACCTTCTCCGCCAATTCGACACAGATCCGCTGCGCTGTCTTCTTGCCGATGCCGGGCAAGGCGGTCAGCCGTGATACGTCCTTGTTCGTAATCGCCCGGCACAGCTCATCAACCCCGATTCCCGAGAGAACGGTCAGGGCCAGCCGCGGACCGATACCGGAAACCGTAACCAAAAGCAGAAAAATCTCCTTTTCTTCCTTGGCATGAAATCCGAACAGGTGAATGGCGTCCTCGCGCACCACGGTCTGCACATGGAGGAAACAGGCATGGCCGTTTTCCGGCAAGGCATCATAGGTCCGGCCGGAGACAAAGACCTCGTACCCTACTCCGCCGACATCGACAATGACGGCATTTGGGGTCTTGACCAGAAGCAATCCACTGAGCGAGGCGATCATCGGCGACAGGCGGCTGAAAGTAGGGTTGACGAAAAAGGGGATATGGCGCGCGGCTCAGCGCCGGAACGCGGCGGTGCGGTGCATGGACAGGTGATGGGCGTGGCAGATCGCCACGGCCAGGGCGTCGGCGGCATCTCTCGACGGCGCCGCAGAAAGCCCCAGCAGGGTGCGGACCATCTGCTGCACCTGACTCTTTTCGGCTTGGCCATAGCCAGCCACCGACTGCTTCACCACGCGGGCTGGATAATCATAAACCGCCAGCTCGTTGTGCAGGGCCGCCACCACCGCCGCGCCCCGCGCCTGCCCGAGCTTGAGAGCCGAGCGCGGGTTGCGGTCGACGAACATGTCTTCGACCGCCGCCACATCCGGTCCATGGGCGAGGATCACTTCGCACAGATCCTGAAAAATGGTCAGCAACCGCCGGGGAAAGTCGCTTTCCTGAGCCGTGCGGATGGTCCCACAGGCGACAAAGCCGAGATCGTGACCATGAACGGCGATCACGCCGTATCCGGTGACCCGCGAACCGGGATCAATGCCTAAGATGCGCATCCACGGGCAACAGCAAACCTTACGACAGCTGCTCCATCAGATCGTCGGCGACATCGAAATTGGCGTGCACCTTCTGGACATCGTCGTGGTCCTCGAGATTCTCAAGCAGGCGCAGCAATGACTTGGCCGTCTTCTCGTCGGTGACCTCGATACTGTTCTTGGGCACCATGGCCAGGTTGGCATCGGAAAACTTGATCCCGCTCTTTTCCAGCCGGTCCACCACATCGTTGAAGGCTTCGGGCGCGGTGACGATCTGGTAGCTGTCCTCCTCCTCGACCACATCCTCAGCGCCGGCTTCCAGGACCAGATCCATCAGCTCATCCTCGGCCGCGACTCCCTTGGCCACCGATACCGTCCCCTTTTTGTCGAACATCCAGGCCACGCAGCCGAATTCGCCGAGGTTGCCGCCGCTTTTGGCAAAAAAATGCCGGACATCGGCCACGGTCCGATTCTTGTTGTCGGTCATGGTCTCGACCAGGACCGCAACCCCGCCGGGACCATAGCCCTCGTACATGATCTCCTCGTAGATCACTCCGCCCATCTCGCCGGTCCCCTTCTTGATGGCCCGGTCAATATTCTCCTTGGGCATGTTTTCGCCCTTGGCCGCAGTGATGGCGCTCCGCAGGCGCGGATTGCCCTCGGGATCTCCACCGCCCATCCGGGCGGCGATAGTGATCTCCTTGATCAGTTTGGTAAAAATCTTACCGCGCTTGGCGTCATTGGCCCCTTTCTTGCGCTTGATCGTGCTCCATTTCGAATGTCCCGACACGGTCCGACTCCTTCACTATCGTTGAGTTACTGACAATGCGCCCTGTCCGGCGGAACCCACGGCCAAGCACAAAAATCTCCCGGCTCTCCAGACGCGAACTTTTGGGCTTCACTACCTTGACGGTCGCAAATAGCGGTTTGCATTCCTTGAGGAGTTCAGAAAAATCCTCACCCTGGAAGACCTTGCAGTACAAGGTGCCGTTTTCATGAAGAAACAGGGTGGCCAATTCAAGCACGCGCCGCGCCAGGCGGAGCGACTGCTGATGATCAGCATACTGACTGCCGGTGGTCCGGGGCGCCATGTCGCTTAGGACCACATGAAAGCCCGGCCAGTGCTGCCGCAGATATTCGACGAACTCCCGAGAAGTGACATCATAACAGAGCCAATGGATTTCAGCATGGGGTTTTTGCACCGCGATATCGGTAGGCTGGAGGTCGGCGGCCACCACCTGCCCCCCCTCTCCGAGGATGCCGGCGGCATACAGGCTCCAGCTGCCGGGGTGACAGCCGAGGTCGAGAACCCGCTGGCCGGGCTTGAGCAATTTATGTTTGCGTTGCGCCTCTTCCAGTTTATAGACCGATCTCGCCGGATAGTTCTCCTGCTTCGCCTTTTTAAAATAATAGTCCTGTACCTTACGCATGTCTCCACCTCGGCGTGGTTGCGGCAACGCCTTCCTGTGCCGCCATCGTCCTTGCCAACCGCAGGGCGCCTGCTGGATCATCCACTTCGCCGGTCATCCGGGCTTCCTCCACGGCAACGAGAATTCGCTTGAACAGCGGCCCTGGCGATAAATGCAGGGTATCGATCAAATCCCTGCCGGTCAAAAGCGGCGGGGCAGAGCACACCGGCGTCACGTGTTCGGCCCTGATTCGGGTCAGATGCCGGTATAGCTCAGCCAGCTCTTCTTCCATGCCGTCTATCCGCTCGACACCCTGTCCGGCCAGGCTATCCGCCATGGCAAGCAGGAAAAATCCTTCCAGCTCATCGCCGGCGGCGCACAGCATCCGGATGGCGGCCCGCAGGGTCAAGGTGTCGCTCCTGGCGGCATTGGCAAGATGAAAAGGCCGCATGTGGCCCGCTATCAGTCGCTCTACCTGTTCGCGGGCTTCGTTGCTCCAGCGCAGCCGCAGGGCCAGGTCGACAAACATCCGGGCCCCGGCCTGGTCATGGTTGTAGAAGGTGATGCGATCTCCCTTGTCTTTGCGCAATGCATGGGTCGCCGGCTTGCCGAGGTCATGCAGCAGAGCGGCCCATTTCAGGCGCAACCGCCGTTGGGGAACATGCAGCAAGGCGGCCATTTCTTCTCCGGAGGCGGAAAAAAACGTGTCCGGCGCGGCAAGAATCCGTTCCATCTGCCGCAAGGTCTCCAGATTATGTTCCCAGACATCGAGATGATGGCTCTTGGGCTGAATCATGCCGATGCCGGCCGCCAGTTCCGGGATGACCATCCACAGCAGTCCGCTTGTTGCCATCATCTGCACCATGGCAAAGGCCGAGGCCGAGGCCATGATCAGATCCAACTCATGGGCGATCCGTTCCGGCGCCACTGCGCCTACTAAGTGTCTTTGCTTGCCCACCTGGGCCAAGGTCCCGGCCTCGATCGTAAATCCAAGGGTCGCGGCGAAGCGGAAAACCCGCAGCAGCCGTAGCGGGTCGCGGTGGAAACTCGCCGAGCCTGTCATCCGGATCAGGCCGAGATCGAGGTCGTCCCCGCCATCGGTGGGATCAAGCACGGGCAATAGCATCGTCTTCGCTGGTTGCGGAACGGCAAGGAGCGGATCGATCCGACAGGCCAACGCGTTGACCGTCAGATCCCGCCGACTCAGATCGTCGGCGATGGTCCGCGCCCCTTCACGGAAAGAGGCCGCATCCACAATCACACCCCGGCTGACCACCCGGACGGCGTCTTCTTCCCGCCCCAGGGGCACCAGGGCACCTCCAGTCAACGCCGCCAGCCTACCACCCCAGACTCGGGCCCCGGCAGCCACGGTCAAATCGATATCCGCCGGTGTCTTGCCCCGCAACAAATCGCGCATCGCCCCGCCGGACAGGTACAATTCTCCTCCCAGCTCCGTCTGCACCGCGGCCAGCGCAGCCAGTAGCCAGTCCGGCAGGAGTTCCAGTACCTGCCGGGCGCTGATATTCCGGTCTGCTCTTGTCATATCAGAACCGCCAGGCCGCGAACTCGTCGTCCAACAGGGGGGCAAAAACCCCCTGTTCGCTGCCGTTTCCCTTGTCGATCAGCACTTCGGCCGCCGTAATACCCCCTTGCTCTTTCTTCCCGAAACGGACCACCAGACCGGCCGCCCGCCGGATGATCACCGCCTCACGGTTTGTGCCGGCGACCTTGTTGCGGGCATGGCGCAGTAAACCGAGCGGACCGGGCCGCGTGGGCATGTGCAGCAACCAATCATCCAGCAGGCCGCGCATGGTCAAAAGACGAGCGTTTTCCTGTTCGTCCCGGCCCAAAATGAGCCAGATCCCGTCGTCCAGTCTGAACTGGCGGCCGATGGTCAGCAAGCGGACGTCATCCACTGCCCGCTGCCCGTCAAAGGAAAAAAATCCCTGATAAAAATGTTTGATCCGGGCGGCCAGGTTAGGGTCGGTCAGCAGGCAACCGCCGGCCGGAGCCGGATAGTCGCTGATGCCGAGCCGGGCAGCCAGCTGCTTTTGCTCCTTGCGGCTCCTGCCCGAAAAACCGTGGAGCAATTTCCGATCCACCTGCCCGGTCAACTCCGCCCGGGTCGGCGGCAACAGCTTGGCGCAGAGCGGCCGCAACAGCAGACCGGTGCATCCGGAATCCCGCTCGATCACCCGCAGAGTGTCCCGCCGTTGGGACATCGGCCGCTGCCCCAGCACTTCGCCGGTGAGGAGGAAGGAGGCACCGTAGGAGGACATCAGTTCACGCGCCCTGGTCAGCATCAGGATCTTGCAATCGATACAGGGATTGAAATGCTTGCCGAAACCATGGGCAGGGTTGTCCAACAGGCGCAGATAGCCCTCGCTGATATCGATCACCGTAACATCCAGGCCGTATTTCCGTCGCATGGCGTCGGCGTACGCATCTTTTTCTGCCAGAAGATCGTGATCGAAAAAAGGGGTGACGAACTTAAGCGCCGTCACGCGAACTCCCTGATCGGCCACCACCCGGCAGGCCAGGATCGAATCCAGTCCGCCTGAAAACAGGCCCAATGCCCTCCGTTCCTTCATGCCGCGGCCTTCTTGCCCTTGCGTTCGATCAGTTCACCGGCAAAGGCCAGGGTCTGGGCGGTGGGATGGTCGCCGCCCAGCATCCGCGCCAATTCGGCAACACGCTCTTCCTGCGTCAACGGGTTGATCACGGTCCGGGTCCGGCCGGCCTCGACCTGCTTTTCCACCTTGAAGTGCAAATCGGCGCAGGCGGCGATCTGCGGCAGATGGGTGATGCACAGCACCTGGTGATGGCCGGCCAGCTCAACGATCTTCCCGGCCACCGCCTCGGCCGCCTGGCCGCCGATGCCGGCATCGACCTCATCGAAGATGACCGTATCGACCTGATCCCGCCGGGCTAACAAACACTTCATCGCCAGCATCAGCCGTGACAGCTCGCCGCCGGAGGCGATCTTCACCAGTGATTTCGGCGGCTCGCCGGGATTGGCGGAAAACATGAACTCCACGCTATCGCGCCCAGTGGCCTGTATACCGACCATGTCCATACCTTCCGGCTCGGTCATTGCCACTCGGAAAATCGCCTGGGAAAAACTAAGCGTGGTCAGCTCTCGCTCCATGTCCTGTTCCAGCTTTCGCGCAGTTTCCTTGCGCCTGTTGCTCAACTCGACGGATTTGCGCAGGGCCTCGGTGGCCACCGCCTCCAACCGCAGCCCGATTCGGCCGATCTCCTCCTCCAGGCTGTCCAGCAGGGCCAGGGTGGCTTCGGCTTGCTCGGCAAAGGCGATCACATCCGTCAAGGCCGGGCCGTACTTGCGTTGAAGCTGCTTCAGTTCGGCAAGCCGCCCGGCGATGGCATCGAGGCGGTCAGGATCCGCAGACAACCCTGCCAGGTATTTTTGTAAACTTCCGGCCATATCCTCCAGTTCGTATCCAGCGGATGCGATCCGGTCGGCCAGGGAGTTCAGGCTGCGATCGAGCCCAGCAGCCTGTTCCAGGTGTTTCCTGATCTCCGCCAGATCACCGTTGACGATGTCCGCCAGCCGCCGGCCGGAAGCCCCGACCAGGCGCTGGAGCGCATCTGCGCTCTTAAGCTGTTCACGCTCCCGAACGAGGCTCTCGTCTTCCCCCGCAACAGGCTGCCCCTTGCGGATCTCGTCCAACTGGAAGCGGAGGAAATCGCGTTGCTGCTCCTTACCCTGCTCTTGTTCCTGCAGTTGTCGCAGCTCCGAGAAGACCTGCTGCCATTGCTGAAAGAGTTTGGCGAACTGCTGGCGCAGACCGTGGAGTTCGCCAAAGGTATCGAGGTAATCGAGATGATGACGGCTGTTGAGCAACTGCTGATGGTCGTGCTGGCTGGCAATGTTGATCAGCCCCGCAGTCAATTCGCCGGACAGGCGGCTGGTGACGGCCTGATCATTGACATAAACCCGCGACCGGCCATCCTTGCCCAGCACCCTGCGGACGATACACGTGGTGCCATCCCTCAGGGAATGCTCGTCGAGCAAGGCGTCCATCTCGGCATGGCCTGGACGAACGGTGAAGGCTGCCTCGATTCCAGCCTGTTCGCAGTCGCTGCGCACCCAGGAGGCCGTCCCTCTGCTCCCGGCCAGCAGATTGATCGCCTGCAGGATGATGGATTTGCCGGCCCCTGTCTCGCCGGTGAGGGCGATCAAACCGGTCTTGTACGCCGAAAGATCGAGATGCAAGGTATCGATCAAGGCAAGATTATGGACCCGCAGTTCCTGTAACATTATTTTTTCCGTCGTTCCCTTCACTCCAGACAGCGCATTCCTCTTGACGCCCTGGCTGCAAGAATGTATCGTCCCGAAGATACATGCAAAATCAACCAACCGGAGAGGACAGATGACGGGGTCGCCACATCTCAGCGCCAGCCTGGAAGATTATATAGAAACCATCTACCATATCATCACCGAAAAGCAGGTAGCCCGGGGCAAGGACATTTCCACCCGTCTGTCCGTGAGCGGGGCGTCGGTGACCGAGGCCCTGCGGGCGCTGTCGAAAAGAGGCCTGATCAACTACGCTCCGTATGAAGTCATCACCCTGACAACCGAAGGCAGCAACATCGCCGAGGATGTCATCCGCCGCCACAACGCGCTCAAACAGTTTTTCACCAATGTCCTCGCCCTCGATGACCCCTTTGCCGAGGAAGGTGCCTGCAAGATCGAGCATACCGCCCCCCCGGCGGTCATTGCCCGCATGGTCGATTTCATCAGGTTTCTGGAAATCTGCCCCCGGGACGGCAAGGATCTGATAGCCGGATTCGCCAATTTCTGCCAGCAAGAACGGCCCCTCGAACCGTGTGTCGTCTGCGTTGCTCAAGGCACGGAGAATCTGGCCGGCAAGCGGGTCGGCTGAAAGACCGGAGAGAGCATCGGACAACCGTCATGGCCTCTTCCCCCCGCGTCGCTATCTTAGCATACCCTTCAACCGGCGCAAGGGATACCTCTGACCCGGAGGGTGAAGCGCAACGATGCCTATTTATGAATTCATCGCCCTGACTGCTGCCGGGAAAAAGCTCAAAGGCGTCATCGACGCCGATTCCCTGGTCGCTGCCCGGCAGAAGATCCGCAGCCAGGGGCACTATCCGGTGGAATGCCGGGAAACATCCGCCAAGCTGTCCGCCACTTCTCTTTTTTCACAACAATTTCACCTGGGCCGACCCATCAAACAGCAGGAGGTCCATATTGCCACCCGGCAACTGGCCACCCTGCTCGGGGCCGGTATTCCCTTGGTGCAGTCCCTCAACGGACTGATCGAACAGACCGATAACCGGGCGTTCAAAACCGTGCTCGCCCAGATCAAGGAGACGGTCAACGAGGGCGATTCCCTGACCGCTGCCCTGACCAGTCATCCCCGGTTGTTCTCCCAGATTTACATCAACATGGTGCGCGCGGGCGAGGCCTCGGGCTCACTGGATGTGGTGCTCGAACGCCTGGCCGAGTTCGGAGAAAACCAGCACGCCATCCATTCCCGCGTCAAGGCCGCCCTGATCTACCCGCTGTTCATGGCCATCGTCGGCGTTGTCGTGCTCTTTCTGCTGATTGCCTTCATCATTCCCAGCATCACCTCGGTATTCGAAGGCACCAAGCAGGCCCTGCCGATGCCGACTATCGTCCTCATCGGCATCAGCGTCCTGCTCAGACAGTTCTGGTGGGCGGTATTGATCGTTGTGCTGGCGGCGACAGTTGCCGTCCGCTGGTTCATTGCCACCCCTGCCGGGCGGCAGCGCTGGGATCGGCTCAAGCTGACCGTTCCGGGGATACGCGACCTCAGCATCAAAACCGCCTCCGCCCGTTTCAGCAGGACCTTGTCCAGCCTCCTTGCATCCGGCGTCTCCTTGATCGCCTCCCTGCAGATCGTCAAGAATATCGTCGATAATGTTCTCCTGGCCGACCTGATCGTCGCGGCCTGCGACGAGCTGGAAAAAGGCTCCAGCCTGTCCCAGTTTTTCAGGAACAGCGAATGGATGCCGCCGATGCTCGTGCAAATGATGTCAGTGGGAGAACAGAGCGGCGCCTTGGACAAGATGCTCGCCAAGGCAGCGGATGCCTACGAGAAGGAGGTGGAGGCCAAAATTCTGGCTCTGACCTCGATGATCGAACCGGTGATGATTCTGTCCATGGGGGTGATGGTCAGCTTCATCGTCGTTTCGATTCTGCTGCCCATTTTCGAGATGAACCAGTTGATCAGGTGACCCGGAACACCTCTTCCAAGGTGGTCAATCCGGCCAGGACCTTGCGCAGGCCATCCTGCCGCAGCGTCATCATGCCTGCCTGTGAAGACAATGCCTCTTTCTTGATCTGACCGGCATCCGAGGTGGTCAGGATCAGGTTCTTGATCGTCGGCGTCAGGTTCATCAGCTCGTAAATCCCGATTCTTCCCTTATAGCCTGTCTGCAGACACTGGTCGCAACCGGCCCCTCGGTGCAGTTCCCTGCTGCCGAATTTACCCGGCGACAATCCCAATTTTTCCAGAAAGGCGGGGGGAGGCAGATAGCTCTCCCGGCAATTCGGGCAGATTTTCCGCACCAGCCGTTGAGCCAGAATGGCGTTGACCGCCGAAGAAACAAGAAAGGGTTCCACCCCCATATCGATCAATCGGGTGACGGCGCTGGCCGCGTCGTTGGTATGCAGGGTGGAAAAAACCAGATGGCCGGTGAGGGCGGCCTGGATGGCGATTTCGGCGGTTTCCAGGTCGCGGATCTCTCCCACTAAAATGACGTCCGGGTCCTGGCGGACGATGGTGCGCAACCCGTTGGCAAAGGTGAGCCCGATCTTGGAGTTGACCTGCACTTGGCTGATCCCCTGCATCTGATATTCGATCGGATCTTCAACCGTAATAATGTTGATATCCGGCTTGTTGATGATGCCCAGGGCCGAATAGAGGGTTGTGGTTTTGCCGCTGCCGGTCGGGCCGGTAACCAGGATAATCCCGTGCGGGGCCTTGATCAACTTGAGGAAATGGTCGAGGTCTGCCCGGGAGAAACCCAGTTCCGTCAGGGGAACCAGGGAACTCGACTTGTCGAGCAGACGCATGACCACCCGCTCGCCGTACGATGTGGGCAGAGTGGACACACGGATATCGACATTCTTGTCGGCCATGCGGATTTCGATCCGCCCGTCCTGGGGCAGCCGTTTCTCCGCGATGTCCATCTTGGCCATGATCTTCACCCGCGAAATCATTTTGGCCTGGACATGGCGGGGTGGCGAGTACATGTCGTAGAGGATGCCGTCCACCCGTTTGCGGATTTTGACCCGGTCTTTGTAGGATTCAATGTGGATGTCACTGGCGCTGTCCCGCACCGCCTGGGACAGGACCAAATTGATCAGCTTGATCACAGGGGCGTCGCTGGTGTCGTCGAGCAGGTCGGATGTTTCCTCGATCTCCGAAAGGATCGACTCTGGATTTTCTTCGTGCATGTTCTGCATAACCTGGTCGGCAGCTTCCTGCCGGGTCCTGTCGTAGGCCGAGTGGATGGCCACGAACACCTCAGTCGGGGAGGTCAGCACGGTCTTGATGCCGTCCCATTGAATCCGATGCTGCAGATCATCCAATTGCTGAAAATTGAAAGGCTCAGCCATGGCAATGAAGGATCCGGCGGAGGTCGCAATGGGAACCATCTTGAATTTCCTGAGAAATCCAATGGGAACATGGGGAACGAAGAAGGGATCGAAGTCTGTGGGGAGGGTATGCAGCACCTCCATCCCGCATTGCAGACTGCGGGCGTTGAGCAGGTCGTTCTCGTCGATTTTGCGGAGTTGGATGAGGAGCTCGCCAATCCGGCCGCCTTTTTCCTTTTGCAGGGCAAGGACCGCCTCAATGCTTTCAGCGGAGACGCCAAAGTTTTCCTGAAGGATTTCACCGAGCGGGCGCATTCACTTCCCCCCTGCTGTTCCGGGAAAAACCGGTCATTGCCTTAAACGCGGTTGTCCGGTTGTGTCGGTTGGCCTGTCCGTTCATTTCTCAAGTTGCACCCGCTGCAATCCCGCCTGCGCCGCCCCCCGCAACGGATCATCCCCTGCCGGCCCACCACCGCCTTTTTTCTTGGGAGGCGGGATGGTCAAAAGCCGCCGGTACAGGGATTCCGCCTCGCGCCATTTACCCTCACGCTCGCAAACCTGCCCCAGATTGAGCAGGGCCGCGCCGTTATTGGGATCGATCTTCAGCGCCTGCTGGAGATATTCCCGTGCCCGGAGCAGATCGTTCTGTTGGAGTTTGCTGAATCCGATATCCGCCAAGGCCACACTGTGGTCGGGATTGCTCACTGGATGAAAGAATTGATCGGCGGGATCGCCCGGATCCTTGTGTATTTCTTCCATCGTATCCCGCTTCTTCTGATACAACTCGGCGAGTTCGGCCGGATTTTCGACAATGTGCGGGGTGATGAAGATAAACAGATTGGTTTTATCCCTCAGGTTGCTGTGCGATTTGAACAGCCATCCAAGCAGAGGAATGTCGCCGAGCAACGGCACCTTGTATTCACCTATGGTATCGTCCTGGCCGATCATGCCCCCGATGACCACGGTTTGTTCGTTATGGACCACCACGGTGGTTTCCGCGGTCCGTTTGTAGGTGGTGGGAGTGGAAGTGTTCGCCGCATCCTTGAGTTTGATCACCTCCACCCCGATCTCCAGCCGCATCACTTCCGCCTGATTGACCTGGGGCGTGATGGTCAAACTGGTGGCCACGTCCTTGTAATCATAGTTGGTATAGTCCTGCAGGGTACCTGTTGTGGTATTCTTGCTGGTGATGTAGGGCACGTTCTCGCCGACGGTGATCGTGGCTTTTTTATTGTCGGTGGTCAGAATCTGCGGCGTGGCGATGACATTGACATCGGAGTCGCTTTTATAGGCATTGACCACGGCGCCAAGGTTCTGGAAGGTCACTCCGCCGATGCTGATCCCTTTGTTCATAACCCCAAAGGTGACGCCGGGAGGCAGCGTACCCGTTCCCAATGTGCCGAGATTCGGATAGGAATTGCCGGCGCCCCAACCACTGAAGCCACCAACGACGGAACCGCTGCCGCCGGCCCATTCGACACCGATGTTGAACTCCTTGGTGACATTGACCTCCATGATCAGCGCTTCGAGGTACACCATCCTCCTGGGAATATCGAGTTTCTTGACGATCTCCGCCAGCGCCTCGTATTCTTCCTGGGGGCCGGTAATAATCAAGGCGTTGGTCGCGGCATCGGCGACGACTTTTATCTCTTTGCTCAGAGCCGATCCGCCGGGAGCTGACGCGCCGGTCATACCGCTCCCTTTTTTGCCGGACAAATCGTCGGGCAAATTCATCAGCACCTTGACCAATTCCTCCGCCTTGGCATGCTGCAGATAAATCACCCGCAGATTGCCCTCCTTTTTGGGTGCGTCTTCATCCAGTTTGGCGACCAGAGACCGAACCCGCGGCATGGCTGATTTGGAAGCCATGACGATCAGGGCATTGGTGCGTTCAAACGGGATGACCTTGACGGTCTCGGTCCGCATTCCTTTTTGCGCGGTCCCGGGCGCAAACAGTTGGCTGACCGCCTTGGACACGCTTTCCGCCGAGGTCCGATGCAACGGGATGACCACCATCTCATCCGCATCCGACAGCACATCCACTGCCCGGATGATTTCCAGCAACCGCGCGATATTCGTCTGATAATCGGTCATGATGAGCATGCTTGAGCTCGCATGGGCGATCAGCACGCTGTTTTTCGACACCAAGGGGGTGAGAAGATTTTTCATTTCCTCGGCGGAAACATATTTCAGGGCCACAATCTGGGTGACGATCCGGTCGTCTGCCGAGAGCGGCTCACCATCGTGCAGGGTGGCGACATTTTTGGTCCGCGCCGTGACCGAAGGGACGATCTTGGTCACAGAACCGCTCGGCACCGCGGCAAAGCCATGAACCTCGAGCACAGACTCGAAGACCCGCCAGGCGTTCTCCTCGGAGATCCGCGTGGGCGAGATCACCGTCACCTTGCCTTTGACATCACGGTCAACCACAAAGTTTTTCCGGGTCAGCTCGCTGATATACTTGATAAAAACATTGATATCGACATCATTGAAATCAATGGTGACAAAACGTTGCCCCTCGCTGTTGCTCTGCTGGACGGCTTTCGGATTGGCCGCTGCCAACCAAGACACCGGACATACCAGAGAGAGAAGAAGCACCAACAGGATGCCGATAGACCAAGAGGACTTTCTCATAATCGTTCACACCGCAGATAAGCGCCCACATCCGGCACGCATTCAGATTCATTGTTTCGCCCAGGCCTTGTCCGGTCCGGCCGCCGCATTTTATTGTCCCTGCGGAGGCGGATCTTCCGCCGGCTTTTCGCCACCCGGATCTGCAGGCGAACTCTCGCCGCTCAACGGCGAAGGCTGCCCGCCTTCCGGCGGCGGTTGAGCAGGCTGCTCGACTGTCGGCTGCGACGCGGCATTCCGAAAACTGATCCGCCGCCTGGGTTGCGCTTCGGGCACCTTATTCTCGATTTCTTCTTTGGGTGCCTCCGGAACCGTTTCCATCTGCCTCGCCCTACCTTGCAACACGATTCCGCCGCCCTGGTCGCCGCTACCGGGATCCTTGATGATCAGAACCTCCTCGCGGTCATGGACCAGCAGAACGACCCTGCCCCTGCCGATCTTGTTGATGCGTGCGCCCTGGATCATGCTGCCGGTTCGGTAGAGGTCTTCCTGCTTGGTTTGTTCGTCGCGGATAATCGCCCTGGCATCATCCGTGTCGCCGGTGACCGTGCCGAGCAGCACCAGGTGCAGCTTGGTTTTCTCCAACCTTTCCTCTTCTGGTTGGGACAATCCGCCCTGGTATCCAGCCGATCCCGATCTGGCCTGAAAAATGTTTCTGGTCACAATGATGTCGTAATCCGTGGCAACAGGGGCCGATTCTTCTTCCTGGACCGGCGGTGCGGCATCCTCCTTTTGTCCCGCTGCAGGAGGAGGTTGTTTCTGCAACCGCTCTTCCATCCTGCCATACCAGAAGGCGACTCCGGCATACACGAGAAGAGCTATGACCGCCATGCGGAGCACAATAGATGTCACGACCTTACCTTAACTCCTGCTCCAGATTTTGGACAAGTGCGGCATGTTCTCCGTAATAGATGCCCGGACTGGTCAGATCGCCCATGATGCTGAACGGGAGCGCATTGTTCTTGAATTGCAGGCGGAACGCCTGCAGGTTCACGGTGTTGTCCAGTCCTTTGAAAAAATAGTCTTTCAGGTCGGCAACGCCTTGCACGTCGATTTGCCCCAGACCCGGATCGCGGTGCAGTGCCACCGTTCCCGAAAAACGGCTGTCGAACAGGTGCGACGTGAGCGTCCCCTGCGTAAGCACGAATGTTGCTCCTTGTCCGAGCACGGTCACCTCGGCCCTGGTGAACGGAATCTCCCGGCAACCGAGGATAGGACGTTGCAGCCCCAACCGTCCGTTGGCCACACTAAGCCGGGCCTCCAAGGTGACCACAAGAGGCAATGCCGGTTGCACGTCGGCGGTAAATGTTCCGGAAGCCAAGCCCTGTACGGTGCGTCCCAATTGACGGCCTATCCAGGGAACAGCCGCCAGGCTGACATCCTGGATCGTGCCTTCGATCCGGCCGCCGCCGTGCGCGCCCTGCCATCGCGCCGTTCCGGCGACACTCCCCTTATCGATCACCAGACGATAACCGGCCTGCCCGGACCAGGACAGCATCGAGGCCAGCGGATGCAACTGGAAGAATAACCGCTCAAACCGGACAAGAGGAACCGCATCCCCCTGCTTGGCATACCCATCAATGTGGCGGAAGGTCAGATTTGCCGGTAATTCTAGGCCAACTCCTCCCACCTTCCAGCTTAACTCCGGCCAGGCGCGGCCAAGCATCTCCTCAAAAGAACGGCGGACAGCTTCTGTGGGAAACAGCAGCCACAGCGCCACCACCAGTATGCCCATGCCATACAGGGCATAGCAGAGAACAATGCTCAACCGTCTCAAGGCAGACTTGCCCATGCCTGCACCCTGTGTTTTGCTTTAAGGAGACGCGGTAACACCGGCCTGATCGACGCTCACCATCAGCAAGGTGACATCGAGCGTGCCCTCCTCCTTAGTGTTTTCCTGAATGGTGATCTTGTCGATGGCGACAAGTTGATCAGGGGCTTCAACCTGCCCGAGGAAGGCAACCAGTTTGCTCAGATCGATGCCCTGGAGGCGCATCTCGACCTGGCTCTGCCTGAGCTGATCGTGCACTGTCGATTCGGACGGCTTCATATAGGCGATCAGCTCCTTGACTTCGCTGACCTCAGACTTTTCATCAAGGAAAGAAAAAAGACTGAATTCCGGATCCCGCTGGGCAAGCAAGGTGGTCAGGGAACCCGCCTTCCTGCCGATTTCCTGATACTGTTTCTGCAACAGCCGCATCTCGGCCACGGCCTTCTCCCGTGCGGCCAGCCGTTTGGCCATCCTGTCCCGGCCATCGATCAGCGGAAAAACGATAAACTGCACGAGCACAAACAGGATGACCGCACAGCCGCCGATGCCCACCACCAATTTCTCGCGCTGACTCAGTTTCTTCAGTTGCTTCATAGATCCTCGAGCTGCAACTGGACCTCAAAACGGACAGCCCCTTTTTGCTTATCCTTATCCGCGGTGGCGGAAACGATCTGCACGGTTTTGAATTTCGAAGAGGCAGCCAATGCACTCTTAATTGCCTGCACGGCGTTGAAGGTATCGGTTGCGCCCTTGAGTGTGACCGATTCATGGTCAATGTGCAAACGGTTGACCTGCAGGGCGACGGCCTCTGGAATCCGGGTGGAAATGTCCGCCAACAGGCTCAATACCCGTTTCTCTTCGTGCAGAAACAGGGCTGGCGATGCCGGCCCCTGCATCGATTTCATCCGGGCCTGCATCTCGGTCAGCGGGTCCTGCACCCTGGTCACCTCAGGGAATGTCTGTTTATACAGAGTCACCATCGTCTGGTACAGGGCTGCATCCCGTTTCTGCAGCTGATGGTAATCGTACCCCAAAAAACCAAGGAGCGCTAACACCAGCGCACATCCAGCCGCCGCAGCCGCCAGCAGCCACTTTTTGGACGAAAAAAGCGTTTTTTGAGGGCCAAACTCCTCCCGGAGAAAATTGACCCCTGCCCGTTTGAACCCCAGCATCGCCAGGGCCAGCGCTCGATCACAGGACGGCCCCAGCCACTGTTCCCGGATTTCTTCCGAACAAGAAAGCGCATTGGCGGCAACAAGATCGATGCATTCGACAGGCAATCCGAAATTCGTCCCAACGGCATCGGCAACAAACGTCCCTTGGGCCAGGGGGCCGGTGAGCACAATCCGCTCCGGCAATCCGCCTGCCATGCCTCCCCCTTCCTTCCCGGTTACCTGGAAATAATCCAGGTCCCGCTCAATCGACCGGCAAAACAGATGGATGCATTCCCTGGCCGCATCCGGGTCGACAACCTCGAGCTGATTGCGCTCGCAACGAAACGGCTGCCGGAAGATCATCTCCTCGGGATAGACGAGCCGCCGAAAAAATACCGGCTGCCCATCCACCACCAGGACCAGCGAGCCGCCATGGAGATCGACATGCACCAGGAGAAAATTCGGTCGATTCTTGTCCTGTCTGGCCAGATGCGTAGCCAACGAGGCCATTGCGGGAGTGACCATGTCTGGAGCGACCACACCGTGCAGGCCCGCAAGCAAAGCGCGCAGCCAATCCTTTGCCAGAGAAAAGGACACGATGGCCGCCCCTCCCTCGCTTTTCCTGGCCAGGGAAAAATCGGTGATCAGGGTCTCGACAGGAGCCAGCAGCTGATCCTCCAGCTCGAAGGGAAGAATCTGAGCAATTTTCCTGGTCTCCTGAAAAGGCAGGTTCAGGTTCCGCACACCGAGCAAGGAGAGCGGCAGACCGCACACGCAAGCGCCTCCCTGCCAGTCGAGCTGCCGGCACAGGAGGCTGATCGTCTCGGCAGGATCGGCATGGTCATCAACCACCGGCAGGCGGCCGCAGCCGTTCATGATCAACTGCCTGCCCCGCTGTTCAAGCACCACCCCGGTGATGTGGCTACTGCCAATGTCGATGCCCAGCGATTGCATGCCCATAATCCTTACGTCGGCTGACTATGCCGCCGCGTTATCGTCATTCCACTTTCCAGGACAGGAGCGTTTGCCGCCCGCCGTCGTTGCGGTGCAGAATGCCGGTCCCTGTCCGGCTGAACTGATGAAACGTGGCGACCACCCGCACCTCAAAATATTGCCCGCCCACGACCAGAAGATCGTTGCTGAACTCGATTGCGGCGGGGAAACCGCTCACTCCCTGATACCATCCGGGTTGGGCCAACAAGTCAACATGTTGCCGGTCGTTACGATAATCAATCAATTCCTGTGCCAATTCTGGCGTCATGCCAGATGATAAGGCCTGAAGAACCGGCAGGGGCGCGGTATTCAGGTTCACGGTACCCTTATCGCCCATCACGGTGATATAGTCGGCCAACCCCTCATGCCCGGCATCTCCGAACAAGAGCGCCCTGGTCATTCCTTTGACCAGCAGCAACTCCTCCACCGTGGCCAAGGGGCCGTTCCGACAGGCATACGGCGGCTGCAACCCTTGATAGTAGGATGTTTTCGCCCCTCCATGCCGCTCTTTACCATCCTCGTTAATCCAATCACCAATGGCATCGAGCAAATCTTCAGCCGCATTGGCATCGGCGAGCGCAAATCGACCGGATGAAAGAAACCGCAACCAGATCTGGCGGTAGGCCTCCTTGACGCCTTTTCCCAAGGCATTGACCTGCAGGCGGCCACTCAGATCGCTCACCTCCACCTTGAGGGTCACCTCGCCGCTTAGGGATGCGAACTGATCCGGATCAAGGGTGGCCCAAGCGTCGTGAGGCGATTCAAAGGCATTTTCCTGCTGGTCCGCAGCCAATGCCGCTCGCGCCAGGCTCAAGCCCGCGAGCACCATGCCATCGAGGCGGACCTGCTCGCGCTGCGCGGTCGAAACTGTGATCTGCCGGTCAACGGTGATCATCAACTGGATGGTCACAGCCACCAAAAAGCTGATCGTCAACAGCGTCAGCACCAGGGCAATGCCTGATTGCTTGCCTTGGCGGCGGTCACCGTCCATTTTCAGGCTCCGTCGGGATCAATACCCAGGTGCTGAACGCCTGGAAGGTTCCCTGGTCGGGGTCGATCCAGAATTCCAAGATGCACTGTACCGCGGCCGGCAGTTGCCCGGCGTCCGATGTCCCTTCGGGCTGGGTCGGGGTAGCGCCAGACGTTTTGCTTGCCGGCGGCTGCCCTGTGTCTAGTGCCCCTTCACGTTGGGTCGGTTTAATGCCAGACGTTTTGCTTGCGGGCAGTTGCCCCGCGCCTGAGGCCCCTTCGCTCCTCCCTGCCTCCCACCAACTGTCAAATTCTTGACCAACTCGGTCATAATAACGAAACGCCACCGACCGCAACGAGTCGGCCAAGAGAAACGCCGGCTCCTCGGCATCGTCGGCCACCGCCTCCCCAGTTGATTCGGGCTTCGGCAGAAGAAGGGTTTCCGAGCGCAGCAGTTTCCAAAGGCGTTCATCCTCCTGATCGGCCACCAATTGATAGCGGATACGCGCCACCCCGGCCTTCTGCTTGTCCGGATTCAGAATCAGTCGGGCCTGCGAGGCAAAATCGAGGCTATCTGCCCGTCGGCTGCGCACCGAGTTGTTCCGGCCGATAAAGGGGGCCTGCTGGGTCGAGATCGCGGCGGCCAGATCCTCGGTGATCCGGCGCATGGCCGTCTGGGCCTGGAAATAGACCTCTTCCTCTTGCCCAGTGGCCTCGACCACCCGGATGGTGCTGGTCAGCGACAAGCCCAGCATGGCCATGACAACGCCAAGCACAGTGATCGCCAGCAACAGTTCCAACAGAGTGAAGCCCCGGTGCCGCATCGTTATCGCGCCGTGTCCGTCTCGTTTTTCCGGGCCTCGTCTGCTTTGGCTTTCTGCCCGGTGTCCGTTGTACTTTTTTGATTGTTGTAGACGATGGTCCGCGCGGTATAGGTCCGGGTTGGATCGTCGTCCACCAGAATCGTCACATCAATGGTTTTCAGCATATCGCCGCTCCCCTTGATGCCGCTCTCGCGTTCGGAGACCTCATCCACCTCCGCCTTCCAGGAATAATGGGAGTAGGTCTCACCAAAATCCCCGCTGCCTCCGCCCAACAATCTGAAATCCTGCAGACTCAGTTCGGTCAATTTCCATTGCGCCAGCATAGAGGCCATGACGTCGAACTGCGAACCGGTGGCTATGGCCACGCTTCGCGCCTGCGCGCCTATCAGGGTCACCAGGGCGATGGCGATCAGCGCCACGGCGACCATCACCTCCAGCAGGGTGAATCCCGGCGCCTGGCGCGGTTCATTGAAACAGGGCTGCCGTTTCAGAAGGAGCATACCCATCCACAATCTTCACTTTGCCAAGAAACGGTGTCAGGATCACGGACATCGCCTCACCATCCTCCCGGCGAAGATGAATAATCGTCGGTTCGACATAACCGTTTTTACTGAAACGGATCCCCACGCCATCACTGGCATACATTCCGCCGAACCAGGTCCACACATCCTGGACCGTCACCGTATCGGCGAGATACAGATGGTCTTCCCTGTTGACTGCGACCTCTCTTTTCCCTGCCAGCGACCGTTCTTCCGGCTCCACCACAAAGAGCCGCTCACCAGGTTTGTAGGTCAGGACGAAAGGGATCTGGTATTGCTGCGCCTTCTGGGCGGAACGGTGCACCAGTCCCACCAGTTTGCGGACCGTCATCTTCAACTGATCCGCATAGAGGAAATTGCCGATTTGCGGCACAGCGAAGGAGGCAATCACCGCGATCAATGCCATCATCACCAGCAGCTCGATCAAGGTGAACCCCTTGTCATGCGCACAACGGCAATGCACGGCGGCATCCGGAGCAGGCATGGTTGTCTCTACTGCAGCTCCCAACTGTTGATATCCGCATCCTTGCCTTCGCCCCCGGCCTGACCGTCAGCTCCATACGAGCTGAGATCATAATCGCCGTGCAGCCCGGGGCTGATGTACACAAAATCATTGTCCCACGGATCCTTGGGGGTCACCCCTTTTTCCAGGTAGCCGCCGGTCCGCCACTTCTTGGCCAGGTTGCCGGTGGCGGGCGGCTCGACCAAGGCCCGCAACCCCTGTTCGGTCGTCGGATATTTGCCGTTATCGAGCTTGTACAGCTTCAGTGCCTGTTCGATCGACTGGATCTGAACGGCGGCTTTGGTCCGCCGGGCTTCCTCCGGCCGATCCATGATCCGGGGGACAATGAGCCCCGCCAAGATACCGAGGATCACCATCACCACCATCAGTTCGATCAGGGTGAAACCATGTTCACCGAGCCATGTCCGTTTGTTTTCTGGTCGTAATTCCATCATGCTCTCTCGGGTTGAAAAACGGTTCCGGCAAGCGCTGAATCCGGATGTGCCATTTCAGTGACGCGGCCGCAGCCAGCGGGCGGCAACCCCGCCCAATACCGCCGTACTTGCCAAGCCGCCCACCAGCGTTATCCCCAGCCCCAGTCGCAAAGTCAGCCAGGAAAAACCGACCCACGGCAGGAGCAGAACGCGACCGATGAAGCGCAGTGGCGCGCTTGCGGCGACCATCTCGGCCAAGGACGGCGATACCCTGTAGTATAGATCGACCAACCACCTGCCGCAACGGTTCCCTAGCAGAAAAGTATCACGGAAGTCCCTGAGGATACCGACCGAAGGGTGCAGGAAGGTACCGAACGAGGCAGTGGCGATGAAACAGGCATCGGCTGTCCGCACATTGATCTGATTGCCGTAATAGACATTCCCCCCGGCCGTGAGCGCATAGGCCCGCATATAGTAGAAGGTGCCGGGCATGAGATGTTCCACCACTGCGTTGAACCCGCCTGTGCCGGTGCCGCTGGCTACCACCTCTCCCGCTGTCAGCAGGCGGCCGGCGGATGTATCCTGCCTGCCGTCATGCCCGGAACCGGATCGAGGCGGCGTTGGAGTCGCGGCCATGGCTTCGGGCAGAAAGAAGGCTGTGACGAGGTCGATTCCCCGTCGGATGATCGGCGTTTCTCCCATGACGGAGACCTTGCCCGTAAAAAGCGGTCCGGGATGAATACTGAATACCACTCCCCGACGAGTGACATCCTGGCCGAAGGCGGCCGCGATCTCGCCGCTCACAGTAACCGAATCCCTGGTGACCGCAATGGGGGAAGAGACGGTGACAATGTAGCTGCTGCGGTGCCCTGGCTGATCGGTGATGCGATCGATCATCTCCTCGGCCACGAAGCGGGCGGCGACCATTGAGCTGGCATCGCCGCCGTCGGCGGCCCCCACGGCAACGCGATTGCCTTGCCGGTCCGAGGTCAGGGCGTAGCTGACCGATTCCCCTTCGCTGAAAGTCGTGGTCAGAATCTGCGGCAGCATCGTATTTACGCCCTCTCCGGTTGATGCGGTCGCGCCATCCGCCGCGACCTGCGCTTCCGCATGAGCACCGGAAGACGCGACTGCCGGAGCCACAGCCGACAGAGAGCCCGCTGTCTGCAGCTCCTTGATCTGGATGGCATTGTTCCACATCTGCAGTTGTCTGATTTGCACTTCGGTGCCGCCGTACAGCCGTACTTCCTGAATGGATGCGTCCTCCGGAAAGACTTCGTCTTGGCCGGGTGCCGTCGTCTGGCCATGGAGAGCCTGAGAATTTTGGGAGACGGTCGTGTATCCATCCTTGGAGCAGGACAGCAGCAGAAACTGTCGCGTCCCGGCGTCGGTGGTGAAACCACTGGCAGCCACCCCGTCGGCACCGACATCAACGCTGTAGAGCACATCGTCCTCCCGGCTGACCGGCGTGATTACCGCGCCCTGTTGGCCGAAGGACGGGTCGACCATCCCCTGGGCCGTGAAACGAAACAGGGCGGAGTCCCGTTTGCCGGGCAATCCCACCGCCCCCGCGACATAGATCCGGCCGTTTTCGTCCGCAGCGATGCCGTATCCCTCGCTGGCGGCGAGGCTGCCCGCCGGAATCGCGACCCCATACTCGCCAAAACCCGTATCAATGGTTCCGTCCGCGTGCAATCCCACCAGCATGGCCGAAGAGTTCTTGTTCTCCGCATAGGAGCCAGAAAGGACGAAGGTGCCGTCCTGCCGTTCGAGGATTCCCTCGGCCGTGGCATCCTCGCCCACAGCGATCAGGCTGACGCCCTGTTCGCCGAAACCGTCATCCGGCTCACCATGGGCGGTATAACGGGCCACCACCAGAATCCTGCCGCCCGTTCCTTCAGTCGAGCCGGCGACCGTAATCATATCGGACGGACTGACCGTCATGGCGGTGATCTCCTCGTTGCCGTTGCCAATCGAAGTCAGCACCACCCCTTCGTCACCGAATGTCCGGTCCAACTGCCCGTCCGGACGATAACAGATCACGGCCAAATCTCGGTCCCGGCCGTTGTAAGCATAGCCGGCCGTGACGATCCTGCCGTCGGAGAGCAAACCCAGGGCCAGGGCTTCGTTATCGCCCCCCGACAGCGAGGTGATCACCGTGCCATCGCGGTTAAAACTGGGGTCGGGGGTGCCGTCGGAATTGAAACGGAGCAGGGAAGAGTTGAGGATATTATTCTGCGACGAGGCACCGGCGATCAGGATTTTGCCATCCGGTTGCACAAGAACCGCATGCCCGCTACTCCTGCCGCCCAGTTCGACCGCCACCCTGCCGTTCAGGCCGAAGGAGGCATCGAGTCCGGGAAAAGCCCACGCACCCTGCTCGCCACATCCAATGACCAAAACCCAGAAAATCATGACCACGGAAATTCGACACGCCATCGTCATGCCTCAGGAAAAACGGAATCCATAGTTATCCAATCGAAATACGCACTATTATCGATACGTACTGCACTCAAACTCTCAAGAGAAAAACAACTATCATAATATCTTCCCTGTCTTTCTGTCTCTTATCAACCGAAACTTTCTGTTCCCAAACAAAAAAATGTATCTGGATGGTGTGTTCGCCATCCGGATACATCGTGTGACAGCGCCTCGCCCTGTCTTGCGCCATGCATCTTCAGACAAAGCGGCTCCATCGGGGGCGTGTTTTTTTGGTTCATCCGGCAAATGCGTACCTGGAGTTGTGGAGGTTATAGAGCCTGAGTTTGAAATATTCCATATCCCTGAAGCCGTAGGCTTGTCGCTTCATGCTTTGAGCTTTTTGGCTTTTTTCGCCACGGTCTGGAGAAAAGGAGAGACCGCTTGCTTGCTCGTGCCCTCGACGGCATGGAGGATTCGCCCGGATTGGAGATCGACGAAGATGGTCATGTAG
>Ga0123357_10000198_pt1 | contig 56779 bp, 54 predicted proteins | sample TergutEmb28metaG_FD_89873 | JGI IMG/M metagenome (GOLD analysis project Ga0123357, IMG submission 89873) | Embiratermes neotenicus P4 segment gut microbial communities from Petit-Saut dam, French Guiana - Emb289 P4 | ecosystem: Host-associated > Arthropoda: Insects > Digestive system > Gut ...
AAACAGCACTTGTGAAAGCCATGCCGTGGAGATCCAGGGTTGGCCGAGTCGCGTGAAGGAATAGATGTCTGTATAAGGAAGCTCGTGGTGATCAAGAATCCATTGGCCCACTTTGATGTGCCACAACGTGTCGGGATCTTTGAGCAGGCCATCGCCGCCAAAAAGAACCAATAGATAAATGCCTGCACCAATGCACAATGGTGTCAAAAACCATGCGCCTCTCTGTAAACCTAAGCGTAAGCTTAAGACCATGTTCCCCAACACGAACGGTGGTTTCTTGCGGTCAAGCGCAGCGCCTGCAGTGCCATCTGACGGAGGCACCTCAGGTGAATCTATGTCTCGCGAATTCATGTCTCGCAGCTTTCAATAGTTTGCTTGTAATCGGAAACTGCCAACGTGACGACCACAAAAGTCCGCATGCGATAAGCATGCCGCTACGCTATCGCTTGCCGACTCTGCATGCCTTGACCCTTTACGAGGACACGATACTCTATGGAACGAAATGAGGTTGCTGTTTGCTGCACTTGTCGTGACAGCGCTCGATGCATCGAGTTGCAAAGATCTCGACCCGCCGCCGCCACCGCCGTTCCGCATCGGCGTCAAAGTCGAGGGCGATCCAGGGCAGCCATTAGGCGGCGCCACGATCACGCGCGGGTCGACAACTCTTGCGTCAACAGGGCAAGACGGTCGCGCAACCTTTGCCCTCGTTGGTGCTGACGGCGACAGCACGGAGGTAGCGATCACGTGCCCTGAGGGCTTTCAATCGCCAAACAAACCCACAACCATCAAGTTCACGCGCTATGCCGATCCAAAGCAGGTGCCCGAATACGCAATTTCTTGCCCGCCCAGCCGCCGGCACATAGTGGTTGCCATTAAGGCTGACAACGGCGCACACCTTCCGGTCAAGTACCTCGAAAAAGTTGTTGCCCGAACCGACGGTTCGGGCGCCGCGCACTTTTCTCTCGATGCCATGCCAGGCGAAAACATCATCGTGGCGCTCGACACGAGCAATGTCCGCCGAATTGTCGCTACGCAGCAGAACCCGTCAACGTCGTTCCGCGTTCACGATATCGATGAAATTTTCGTATGGGAGCAGAAATTTGCGCTTGCAAAGCCGCCGCCTGCACCCCGTGGACCTCGCGGTCCAGTCCTGATTCAGAGTCCTCGTTAAACAAGCGGTTCTCACTGTACCGATCCGGATCGAAAATCATCCACAATTCGCCCACGATGATCCAGATCAATGTTCGCAACTGAAATTGCCAGCTCCACACAATCAATGATTTCGCTGCCTTCCAAGTGGTATCAGCGCTTTTGCGCGTCTGCGTTCACTTCCCAAGCGTTGGCACGACTCGTGGATATGGACGCGTGCAACACAACGAGGCAAAGCCTCGAACTTCATGAGCAGGCGGTCTACGTGACCTTCTGCAGTGCTTAAAACCGTTACGAGAAGTAAGGAGACGTGTTATGTCGAAAGCTGAAATGTTGGTCAAGAAGAACCGTGGCGCCACCGCAACCGAGTATGCGTTGATGCTCGTCGCCATCCTGATCATCTGCGCTGCTGCGTTCAAATCCCTTGGCAGCAAAGTGAGCGCGGATGCATCGAGCGCGGTAGGTCAGCTGTAATCCCTAAGAACACGTTCGCGGTCATCGCCGCGTCAAGTAAGGAGACTTGTTATGTCGAAAGCCGAAATGTTGGTCAAGAAGAACCGTGGCGCTACCGCAACCGAGTACGCGTTGATGCTCGTCGCGATCCTGATCATCTGCGCTGCTGCGTTCAAATCCCTTGGAAGCAAAGTAAGCGCGGACGCATCGAGCGCAGTTGGTCAGCTGTAACCATTTAGAATACGAAGGAGACTTGTTATGTCGAAAGCTGAAATGTTGGTAAAAAAGAACCGTGGCGCTACCGCAACCGAGTACGCGCTGATGCTCGTTGCGATCCTGATCATCTGCGCTGCTGCGTTCAAATCCCTTGGAAGCAAAGTGAGCGCGGATGCATCGAGCGCGGTAGGTCAGCTGTAATTACTAAGAATTCACGGGTGGTTTTGCCACATCGCCGCTAGGCAAGCATCAATGAACGAGCCGTACGCGCATGTTTCACTGATTGTTGCGGTAGTGGTGGCTGCAATCGCAGCATGGTTTGATTGGCGCCGCGGCGAAATTCCGAATTGGCTTACTTATGGCGCCTTAGTCCTCGGCCCGTTTCTTCATGCGGGTCGAGTGCTCGCGTCGCGGCAGCCGATGGAGATAGCCCTTACTGAAGGTGGCTACTCTATCGTGGGTGCACTTGCATGTAGCATTGTTCCGGCTTTGCTTTACAAACAAGGCGCGATTGGCGGTGGCGATTTGAAATTGCTTGCTGCCATTGGTGCACTACTTCAAACGTACAACGGTGTGGAAGCTCAGATGTACGGCTTTTTCGCGGCCGCGCTTGTTGCTCCGGCATACCTTGCTTATAGGGGCAAGCTTTTCTCCACGCTAAAAAATGCATTTACTATTTTGGCCAACATGTTTCGGCCAAAAACACGACAAGAGCCCGTGGCCGAATCCACGCTATCATGGTTTCGTCTCGGGCCGCCTTTGTTTTTTGGTGTTCTGGTTACCGCTTATCTCCATTGGTAGATTCTTTGCTTAAACCGGTTAATCGGTGACGCTCCACTTGGAATGAAAACAATTTTTTGGTATTGAAGCGGCGCCGAACAAGAGCTTTATAGGATTGGCAGTGTGTGGTCCTCCTAATCTAACCGCCTTGTTAGGGCGAAAAATGCAATCGAATAAAAAGTCAACGACGATGGGCACTTCGCGTGTGCTCCATAAATTCCATGAGAACCAAAGTGGCGCCATCATGGTGATGGGGCTCTTTATGGCGTGCTTTCTTGTTGGCGCGCTCTGGTACATCATCGGAATTGGCGACGCCATCGTATTTCGCGACAAAATGCAAGAAGCTGCCGACCACGGTGCGTTCACGTCTGCCGTGCTGCACGCCAAAGGGATGAATTTCATCTCGGCGTGCAATCTCATTTTGTTTGCGTTGGTTGCCATCCATATTTTTCTTGGTGTTATCCTTGATATTCTGATGGGTATAGCTATAGCGGGTAGCTTCTTTTTGCAGTTTGAGCTGTGGGAAGACTGGTGGGATTGGCGCCAAGATGTTTATGGGGCTTACTTTAAAAACGTGCTGAAAAATGTTGGAGACCTCATCGACACGGTGGAAAAGGCCGTGGCCATTGGATATCCGTGGTTGGGGGCCTACATGGGTTACCAGGTCGGGCAAAAGTACACTTTTCAAAAAGCCGGAATCGGACCAAATCCTCAAGTGCAAACATCTCAAGCTCGAGTGTTTGCTTTGAGTACGGCGATGGTTCCTGGTGGTGCACTCAACCGGTTAGATAACACTTGCGGCACTTCAGACGGGAAAAAGCAGTCTTCACCGCCGAAAACGATAGGCTTGCCCGTTACGGCGAAGCCCTTCTACTCGGTATGCGACAGAATTGTTGCTGCGACGGGTAATGCAATCGTCGACATTGCCAAGGGCGCAAAGAATCCATCAAACAAGGCGTGGAAGAAGATTAAGAAGTTGGTCGAAAGCGGTATTAAATTCCGGTACTGCAACGATAAAAGTGGCAGTTCACCCGAGTTTCCTGGCGTGCCCGGATTTATGAAGGTGCTCATCGATGCGGTTGGTGGCCTCATCGACCCTTATGGTTTCAACACGTGGTGGGGTCATGACGGCCCTCTCATACCACTGCAAGACAGCTGCTACGGCAACGGCAGTCGCCCGTTTCAAGTTTTGGCTATCAATTTGTTGCCAGAAAAATACCAAGACACGAGCGACCCTCGCGTTGCCTTGGCCAAAAAGGTCTACACTCATACGCCACAGGAGTTAGGAATCCTCCAGGGGCAGCTCTATATTGCCCAAGCCGAATTTTACTTCGACTGCACCAGTACTTGGACAGACTCCGGATGCAATGGGGAGGACAACGCTGGCTACGCCATCAATTGGCGGGCGCGCCTGCGGCGGATTAAGCCTATGAATTGGCAAGGGAGCGTTGAAAGTGCTAACGGCGAACTGCAAGGCTTGATCGACCAGCTGCTGAAGATAGCGTCGTATGCCTACGGTGACCATATATGCGATAGTATTAGTAACCAGATGGTCTGTGGAGTTGTCCGCCAGTTGACAGCCCAGGTCTTTCAGGAGCTGGGAGACAAAGTTGGTCGTCCGCTCATTGAAGCTGCTAGTCAAATACAGGGCGTTCTCTATCAGCTCAAGTCGAACGTGCCGGCGGTGACCTACCACTAAGGGATGAACCCATGAAAACACGAGACCAGTATATTCATTCTCGCAAAAAGACGCGTCGATCGGCCGCGCGCGGTGCCGCCATGGTGGAGGCGGCTGTGGTCCTACCGGTGATGCTTCTTTTCTATGGCCTTATTGGGCTTACGTACCGTATGTACGAAGCAAAAATGGACAAGCAAATGGGCACGCGCGCAGGCATTCTTTATTACGCGTCGCACAATTGTAAAGGCAATATCCCGCCTGAACTCCTTCCTACTCAACTCCAGGGCCTCAACCCAACTCAGCAAAGTAGCGACACTGGTGCCGGCAGTGCGCTCTCGCAGGGCAGTTCATCCACATCCAGCAAGGTTGCAGGGAGTAACACGAATCTGCAAGATGGGGTCAGCGGGCAATGGTCCCTCGCTACTGCTGACCTCCCTAAACAGAACCTTCCAGCGCAGCGATGGCGCTATAGCACCGTGTATAAAAAAGGTGCTACCAATTTTTTGCCTTATGTTAGTGCATACTCACAAGTCGCGTGCAACCCAGAACGGCATGATGGCAACCAGCTGATGGCCATGTGGGATTTTGTTCGCGGTACCTTCTCGAGTAGGGGTTCATCTCTCCTTTGATTGAGAGCGTGGTATTGTTACTAACAATCTCACGGCAGAGCCGGGGGTTCGAGCGTGAGCTGTTCACGAGCGGCATTGGGGAGCCGCCTAAAGGATGCCAGATGTACTCGCGGATGACCGCTTCGTCTCGATCGACGGTCGAGACGAAGCATCCTCGAGCTCAGAAATGTTGACCGACGAAGTTGCGTTTGCGTTCGCTGAATGTCCTGGCGATGGTACTTGCTTTCCACTTCGTGTAGTTGAGGCTTCCGTACTGTTCCATTGGGACGTGCTTCGGCGGCTCACGAAGGGAATTACCTCTCGAATCCCCCGGAACAACTGTCAAACTTCGAATGCCTCCCCGGCAAAGCCGGGGAACTCCCAACGGCATTGATCAGAACTGACGCGGCGCCGAAACGACGCGACGACAATTCCGAGCGTGACGAGATACCAAGGCGCATCGCCCACGATTTCGTACACAGTCGTACTTTGCGGGCAACGAGATCGCCGGTTTATGGCTTCTTCAAGGAACAGGAAACCACGTAGCGCAGACACTCTTGCAATCGCCGTTGGTTGCAGCGTAATAAAGGCTGAGGTACGTACCGCTGTTCGCATCGGTAACATCGTCGTTGTTGACGTTCGCCACGCAGGTTTCAGCGCAGTCACTGTAATCTTCGTCCGGCCCCTCGTCGCACTGCTCCAGACACCCCCAATAGTTCAGGCAGTCCGGTTTTCCACTGCTGACGTAGATGGCGTTGGCGCAGCTCTGGAGATAAACGCAGTCTTGTGACTGAAGAAGGCATGCCCGACAAGCGGCGTCCGTAAGCTGACTTGTTGGATCGACGATTCCGCAAGTGCCGGTGTCACCCTTGTCACCAGGACCAGTATTGCTGCCGTTGTCCGTCGTTTGGTTGCCAGTGCCGTTGTCCGAGCTCGAGCAGCCGACAGCAAGCGCGCCGGCGCCGAGCGCTGCAATGGCAAGCGCTGAAAAGATGGTCCACTTTGCATTCAAATTCATCGGATGCTCCTCGATAATAAAACGAAAGGTTGATTGGGCGGGCGATGGGACATGCCCAGCCCGCGCTGTTCGATTGTGGCACAGATTAGGGAGCATGCTGCATTTGCTTGCACCAGCCCCCACGCGCACGGGCTCGGCAGCTTACTGGGTGGACGGAAGACCAAAGCATTCTTCTGAACAGTTGTGCCGTAGGCAAGCGTAGATCTCTTGGTATGCGTCATAAATCGGTTTGGTGTGGCCGTCGGACCATGTGACGGAATCGTTGCACTGGGTGAGGCAGTCATTTTCGTCTCCTGGGTCAGTGATGGCGCATTGGTCGTTGCATTTAGCGAAGCTGTAACAGGTTGCACCCGCGCAGGTTTCAGAGCCGTCGCAAGCTTGGGCGGGGTCCATATCAAAGCACGCCTGAATATCAGGACAGCAAGTCGTATTATAGCATGCTTTACAAGCATCTAAGAGGGCGGTAACAACCTGATATGATGGATTGACGGTTTGGCAGATTGGGCCAGTGTAGCCAGAGTTGCTGCTGCCGCCGGGCGTTGTTACTACGCCATTGGTGCCGTTATCCGAGCTCGAGCTCGAGCAGCCGACAGCAAGCGCGCCGGCGCCGAGCGCTGCCATGGCAAGCACCGAAAAGATGGTCCACTTTGCATTCGAATTCATAGGATGCTCCTCAAAATTAGGTAATAAAGAGATTGATTGGGCGGGCGATGGGACATGCCAAGCGCCTGCGCTGTTCGATTGTGGCACGGATTAGCGGAGCATGCAGCATCAGGCCATGCGATTCGCTAAAGAATCGTACAAATGCGAATCGTTTTGCTCACTTAACACTACTGCCGGAACTTCGTCCCGCGCTGCGGGGAAACCAGTAGTGTTCACTTGTCTCAAAGGGGGCGCGAGGGAGCGTAAGAGGCGGCTACGCGCCGAAAGAGCCACCAACCACCCTTGTGCGTGTCGAGCACAAGGCTGTCGGGTGTCGACGGCTGCGTGGCGGATGGCTTAGTGCGAATGAGAACGAAGTCCCAGTCGTCGAGATGATACGCAGGCCAATCGATCTTTTCGAGAGCATCCTCATGGTAGCTCGAAGGAAGACGAAGCACTGGATTTTGCGGCGTCGGGTAAATGGCCGTAGCGGGTTGAAACCAGATATCGCTAACGATGATAGGGCGCTCGATAAGGGGGAGTTTGTCGTAGTGGACGAACGGACGTGAGAGGAAGATCTCGCTCTTCGGATCGAGCGGAAGGTTTAGCAAACGGGCCTCCGCTGGCACGCGTGCAAGCACCTCGCGAAACCCCGAAGCTTCTGCCTGAAATTTGTAAGATGCAACCATTGCCACGAGGACGATCGTTGCAGCACAAATAGGCGCACCTGCGTCGAGCAACCTTGTGAGCGGGCGTGGCAACGTCGCGCGCTGGATGGCGAGAAGGGGAAGGATGACAACCAATGGAACGATGCGTAGGTCGACGAGCGCAAACCAATTGATAGTCCGCGGGAGCGCGAGGAAGGCAAGCAGCAAAACCAGCGCAGAGACGTAAAGCGCGCGGCTGTGACGCGCATCGTCGGTCGCGCGCTCCGCTCCGACGCCGGTACGCGAGAAAGCGAACAGTGTGGGAACGGTGAGCCGCGCGCTCACCATCGTGAAGATCAAGACGAGCATGGAAATGATGGCATCGACCCCGCTGTAGGTCATGAGAGTCGATGTCCCAAGTAATCCGAGTTTGTCGAAAAACGACACGTACACCAGCCAGAGTCGCGATCCGGAACCTGGCGTCGTTACCCCACGACCAACCCAGGCAACAAATCCAATGGCAGGTGCGAGCACCCAGAGCCGCAAGAGGCGCGCGCGAATGTTGCCAGCAGCAACACATGCAACGCCCGCGCAGACGAGAAACAGTACGAACGCATGCCCGTGCGCGACGAAGATGAACGGTGCATAGGCGGCCATCACGAGCTCGCGACGGCGAAGGTTCGGCGCTCGATTGTCGGTTGCGACAAGGAGCTCAAGCCAGAGCGTCAGCCCGACGAGCATGACGGCGACGCCGAGCAGGTAACTCGCAAAACCGAGAGCAGTCATCACATTGAAGGACAGCATTAGACCGATGAAGCCAAACACCGGTGAACGATCTTGATAGAGCCTTCGCCGCGCGAAGAGCAGCGCGAGCGGCGTGGCAATGATTGGCAGCGTGGCAAGCGCGCGCACGGCACCGAGTGGACCAACGACGCGCCCGAAACCCTCGCCGAGAAATTGAAAGAGCGAGTACGGGCCGAGATGCGGAGCGAACACGTAAAAGCGTTGCTCAAATGCCGACTCGGCATACCGATGGCGCATCGCGATGAACCCCGCGTGCGCCGGCAGGTCTTTAAAAGGCAACGCCTCAAAGATCCAAAAAACGAGCACCGAGACGACGCCAAGCACGACGAGCCCTATCCATCCAGCGCGTGCGCGCATCGCACTCTCCCAGTACTGCAGGTTGAAATCGATTCTTATACGCCACCGCCGGATCGCTTTCAAGCTTACGCGACGCCTGGCGGGCCGGCCGAAGAAGGGCGTTTTGAGCGCGAAGCACAGCGCTCAACCGGCGTATGTGGACGGTGCACCGGCGGCGTACCGGTTGTGCAGCAGGCGCTGGTAATACGCTGAGAGCCGGATCGAACTTTATCCACTGTAACGAGTAAGAGGCGATCCACGAAAGCGCTGTCGTTGGAATATTCTGTTGTCACTCAAATTTGTTGCCATGGGTTCCTGCGTGATTCTGTTGGTTTCCTTGTTCTTCGGCTTAACGTGTACGCTTTCTTCACCTTGGTAAGCCTTTTGCAATGTTAAGCTCCCGAGTTCTTGAAGCGTGATCACTGAAGGAGTTTCCCAATGACGCGTTGGTTTCAATCGCGTGTGCGTGGCCGGCCAGCGCGAGGTGTTGTCTCGGTCGAATACTCCCTTCTCCTTGTCGCCGTGGCCATTCCAGCGGTTGCAGGGCTCGTCGAGGGAGGCCGTCGAATGTATACCGAATACCAATTCGTACGCAATACGATTCTTTTGCCCACCCCATGAGTTTTGCTATGTCAAAAAAGCCATGCAATCCTAGGCGCAGGCCTCGGTCGATTCATAAAAACCAGCGTGGCGCGGTGGTCGTTGAGTTTGTCGTTGCGATCATGCCGCTGCTCATCACATTTTTCGCGTTACTGCAGCTTGAGCAAATTGTAATAGCGCATCTCATGGTCAAACACGCAACCATCATCGGTGCACGCGCCGCCGCCGTGTTGACGAATGAACATAACAACACGCCCGACCAACCCCCAGGCAACAAGAACGAGGATCTAATTCAAAAGGCGGTACAAGCGGGTCTTGGCCTGTGGGATAGTTACGACAAGGTCAAGTCGATAAAGTTGGACGACACCAATGGTAACAAAGGTATCTTAGACGAATCGACTTGCCAGGACCCATACCAACCAGTCACGGTCTCGGTTATAGCCGAATTCAACTGCCGCGTTCCTCTTGGGCGCATTATTTGTGGCTCCGGCACGCATATAATCAAGCAGAAGTACTCGTTCCCCCACCAGGGTGCCCGTTATCAAACGGACGACAACAACGGAGGGGGGGGCGCACGATGCAATTAGGGCCAATGCTTGCATGCAGCATCAAGATCTTTTGAGGAACAAACCATGAGGCTCTTCCAATTCACGCCAAAAAAGAAAAAGCACCTCAAAGGCCTTGTGCGGGCAGGCGCTTATGTGGGCACGCTAAGCCTTGTGTTTGGTGTTATACAAATACGAAACGTTCGCGCCGAAGTCACGAATCGCACGGTGGAGCTTGGGCGCCAAATGGCGCAACTTGCAAGCACAACGAATCATGATATCAACAAAATATCGCTGAATGGCCAAGCCATTTGGGTTGGAAGTGCCGCGGCCACTGACGCTGCTGCAACCATTCTCGATCGCTACGAGTCTTACTGCCAGAAAAACAGCGCCCAGCCAACCGATAGCTGGCGCGATCTTGCGAGCAAAGTCGACGCGTCGGTTGACAAAAGCTTTATTTCAACCGGTGTGATGCGGGGTGGTACGAATCGGGAGGGCGTTGTTCTCTGCTTCACAAAGAGCGAAAGCTCAAAGCCTTCGGTAATCGACGCCTTTCGCGCGTTCGCCGAAACCGGCGAGCTTGGCGCGTTTGGAAGCCTTCGCTACGTTTACGTCAAGCAGGGTGACAGTGGCCGGGCGTTGGTGCTCACAGCATGGACGGATGACAAATTCAGCATCAAAGATTTGGTTCCCGAACCAGGGAAAGATGCAGGCGGTATGGAATTCTCCAACATTCCAAGGCCGCTGGCAAACACGCGCGTGCTGTCTGCACAAATTGTCGACAGCCCCTACGGTATCAACGTTTACCAGGGCCAAGACACGCCTTCGAAGGTTTTGGCCTTCTACGACGATGAAATGAAAAATCTCGGCTGGTTTGGGATCGACCCTCAGATTGAAAAATTGACTGCTAGCGAAGGGGACCCCAACCCTGGCATGGCCCGGCTTTACGAGCGCGATGGCGTTGTTTTGACCGTTGCTTCCAAGGTTGTAGAGGGTGGTAGCACAATGACGGCGCTCGGCCTTGCAGGCGTTGGGCCACATGAATCGTTCGACGGCAAAGATGCAAAAGCCATGAGCACGGAAATGTCCGGTGACATGGTTCCATGAAGGGTCACTTGAGAGCCTAGAGCGTGGATCGCAAAATGTATGACTGCCAAGTCGACAGGGAGCTTCACGTAACTGAGATCAGCGTGTAGCATTGAGGCCGCATGAATCGTCGTGCCCTGTTCATCGCCATAATCGTAGGAGCCCTGGGTTTGGCTCTGCTCCTTCTTTATCAGCAACGCTTCGAGCGCGAAGCTTCCGGCGGTGCGAGAGTCAAGCTGCTCATTGCAACCAAGCGCCTCGACCCAAGCAAGCCCATTACTGAAGAAATGATCTCGGTGCGCGAGGTACCCATAGCGTATGTCGATGAGCGTACAATTCGCGAGGTCGACAAGAAAAAAATTATAGGGCTCCGCGTAGGCAACACGGTTAAAGAGCAGCAAACGCTGCTTTGGGCAGACCTTGCAACCAGCTCTGACGAACGAAAAGATCTTAGCTCGCTCGTGGCACCCGGCTCTCGCGCCTTCTCAATTCGAACCTCGAGCCAAGAGTCGAGCGTGGCGCTCGTAAGGCCAGGCGATTACGTCGACGTGCTTGGCGTGCTTGGTAGTAGCAGTGCAGGCTCTGAAAAAACCAGCGCATCGGTTCTTCTTCAACGCGTGCTCGTTCTTGCAGTTGGCACCGACATATCGCCGATTGCCGTTGATCAGCACCTATCAAGCTTCAATATCGAGAATATTCTTACCTTGAGCGTGGCGCTCCCCGAGGCGCAAATTCTGTCGCTTGCGTCCGTCCATGGCAAGCTCGCAGTGGCCGTTCGCAACCCCGACGATCAACAGAAGCCTGCCGTTGCCGACATTGAGTCCGTTGTCGAGGCGAGGGCAAGGCGGGTCGAAGCCACCAGGCCGCAAGGGCCCATCAACATCAACCGAGGTGCACCGCAATGATGCGTATGTCGACTCGTTCTTTTACGTTTCGCGCGCTGTTTGCCATTGGCGCGTGCGCCGTGCCAGCAGTTGTTGTAGCATTTGAAACGCCTGCGTTCGCGCAAAAGGGTGGAGCGCGCGACGACATCACGCTTGCCGTTGGCGAAACCAAAACGCTTCCCACCGCGGGGGTCAAAGAATACTCAGAAGGCGTCAAAGGCATTGCCGACGTTGCCATGAGCAATGACCAAAAAACGTTCGTCATTACTGGCAGAAGGCCTGGTACTACTACGCTGCTTCTCATCAAAAACGACGGTTCGCAAGTAAGCTACGACATTGCCGTGGCAAACAAAAACCCGGCTGTTGTCGAATCCGAGCTTCGCGATTTCATCAAGCCATTTGGCAGCGTAAGAACGCGCCGCGCCGGCGCGCGCATTCTCCTCGAAGGTACAGTGGCAAACGAAGCCGATCTCAGAGCCATTCAGCAGCTCGTAAGTTCGTACGGGGGCCAAGTTGAATCGCTCGTCACCGCAGGAGTTGCCGAGCGAAAGCTTCTTATTCGTTTGGATTTCTTTTTCGTTTCCTACGAAAAAACGTCAGGGTACAACGTGGGCATTGGCTGGCCCGGAGCCATTGGCGGAACACAAGTTTTTCAGAACAATTTCACATTTGACTTTGCTGCCAACAAATTTTCAACGGCCACGGCGTCCATTGTCAATCAACCCTTGCCCGAGCTCGACATTGCTTCGCACCATGGCTGGGCCAAGGTTATTAAGCAATCGAGTGTCATCACGGCCAACGGCAACGAAGCCACATTCCAAAATGGCGGCGAGTCGAACTTTTTGCAAACTGTGGGCCTTACCACAGGCCTCATTAGCGTAAAGTTCGGAACGAATGTCACCGTATTACCACGCTACGATTCCATTACTCGCGACGTCGAAATCAAGCTTGGCGCCGACGTGGCCGATCTCACCGACGCGGCCGTTTCAGGCGGCCCGCCAGGCCGCACAACCACGAAGCTTGAAACCCAAGTCACGCTCAAGCTTGGTCAAGCCCTTATTCTGTCGGGCATTAAAACGGCTTCGCAGCGGCACACAGTCAGCGGCTTACCTGGGCTGAGCGAAATTCCAGTTTTGGGTCTTTTGTTTGGAAGCCACGCGCAAGAAAAATCCGAAACCGAAGGCGCGGTGTTCATTGTGCCAAGCGTTGTCGACACGGTTCCCAAAAGCGCCATTGAGCTAATCAACAACGCCATGGCAAGCTACAAAGACTACGAAGGCGAAATTGGGTCGGTCAATGTGTATCCAAAGACTCCCCCGTCGGCTAGGTAGGCGAGGCGGGCTAGTCCTAGATAGGACGACGAAATAGGGGTAGACTAGGTGGTCCTATGCAGTTGCAAATCGTCATTCGGTCTGACGATGGAAAGCAGAGGACAGAAGTCTACCCAGCTGGTAGCCCAATTACTGTTGGTCGGCATCCGCAATGCGGGTTGCAACTCGACAGCGATCTGGTCTCACGCCAGCATGCAGTGATTCGGCCTGGGCCGGGCGCATTGCGCGTGGAAGACGTCTCTACCAACGGCACCATGGCGGGCACGGTTTTGCTGCGGCGCGAAACCATCGAAGTCCCGTACGGAACGCCCATTGTCGTCGGCGATTTTACCGTGGTCGTGCATCAAGCGGATGCCGGCAGATTGCATGGCGGTCTCGCGCCGAATGCGGCGCTACTGCCTACACCGATTGCGCTGCCAGCGCCCAACCAAAACCAGGGTAATGGCGGCAATGGCGCGTTGGCACAACGGGCCATGATGAATCGTGCGAATGGCGCAGGTCCCTCCGCCGTTGGCCCTGGCGTCGCCGTCCTTCCTGGTATTGGCGCTGCTCACGCAGGTGCGCCACCATCGCCGAACATCCCTCCTGCCGCACGTGTCAATGCCGAAGAACGTAAGCGCGAAGTCGAACTTCGGCGCGAGGTCCACAAGCAGCTGCTCGAGCACCTCGATCTTGCAACGATCGACGCCAAGCAACTCGACGATCCCTCGATGCGTCCTAAGGTGCTCACTGCGCTTCGTCGCATCGTCGAAAACGTTGCCGATCGCATCCCGAGAGGCACTACCAAAGACACACTCATTGGCGAGCTTGCTGACGAAGCGCTTGGCCTGGGGCCGCTCGAGCGCTTCCTGGCCGACTCCACGGTCAGTGAGATTATGGTCGTCGACCCGAACACGATCTACGTCGAGCAAAAAGGCAAAATCATCTTGTCCGAGGTGCGCTTCACCGACGACGAACGCGTTCGCGCCGTGATCGAGCGCATTGTCACGCCACTTGGCAGGCGCATCGATGAATCTTCGCCACTCGTTGACGCCCGCCTCAAAGACGGCTCGCGTGTCAATGCTGTCATCAAGCCTATTGCCCTACGTGGCTCGTGCATTACGATCCGCAAGTTTTCGAAGGTGCCCTTTACCCTCGACAATCTGGTTCAATTTGGGTCGATGACCACGCGCATGGGAACGTTTCTCACGCGCTGCGTGCACGCAAAAAAAAACATCGTGATCTCTGGCGGCACGGGCTCCGGCAAAACAACCTTGCTCAATGTGCTGTCGTCGGCCATTCCGTCCGACGAGCGCATTGTAACCATCGAAGACGCTGCCGAGCTGCAACTCAAACAGCCACACGTCGTATCCCTAGAAACGCGCCCAGCCAATCTTGAAGGCCGCGGTGAGTACACGATTCGCGATTTGGTGAAGAATGCGCTGCGTATGCGGCCCGACCGAATCGTTGTTGGCGAGTGCCGCGGCGGCGAGGCGCTCGACATGCTGCAAGCCATGAACACGGGTCACGACGGCTCGCTCACAACAACCCATGCGAATTCGCCTGCAGAAGCGGTAAGCCGCCTCGAAACGCTGGTGCTCATGGCAGGAGTCGATCTGCCTGTGCGCGCGATTCGCGAGCAAATTGCCTCGAGCGTGCATGTCATCGTGCAGCAAACCCGCCTGTCCGATGGTTCGCGACGCGTGATCGACATCAGCGAAGTCATTGGCATCGACCGCGACAACGGCGAGGTCGAGCTTCGCCCAATCTTCGAATTCGTGCGCACCGGAACGGGCGCTGGCGGCAAGGTGGAAGGCGAATTCCGTGCAACAGGCTATCTGCCTTCGTTTTTGCCACTTTTTATCGTAATGGGCCTCGTGAAAAAGGGCGAACCTTACCTATGATCGACATTGCGCATCTTCGATCCCCCGTGCCGGCCTCCATACCCGTTATGCGCTGGGGTAGTGTATTCCTTATTACGACGGCGATTTTTGTCGCGACATGGCAGGTTGTTGCGGACGAAACCGGTTTACCGTACCGGTATTGGGCACGGTACATCGCTGCACTCGAGCGCAGGCTCCGCTCGATGTTCATTTTCTTTCCCGGCCGCTTCATCGCCATCGGCCAGCTTGTTGTGATATTTGTTCTCCTTGTAGGTGCGCTTCTTTTTGACCTTCCGTTTTGGTGGGCGCTCATCGTCGTAACTCTCGTTGCGCCCCTTGTTTACCTCGAGTACGAGCGACGCCAACGCGTTTTGGCGCTTGAAGATCAGATCGATAACTTCATTCTCGCGCTCGCCAATGCATTGAAGTCGACACCAAGCCTTGCCTCTGCATTTGGCACGGTTGAAGGCGTCATCGAAAATCCGATCCGCCAAGAAGTTGAGCTCGCCAACAAAGAAATGAAAGTTGGTTCGACGCTCGAGCAAGCCTTGCTTGCCATGGCATCACGTGTTGGCAGTCGGCAGCTCGATTCTGCTCTATCCTCTGTTCTTATTGGCCGACAAGTTGGCGGAAACGTGCCGCGTGTGCTCGAAACGACGGCGAACACGTTACGAGAAATGAAGCGTCTCGATGGCGTAATCAAAACGAAAACAGCCGATGGTCGCATGCAAATGTGGGTCATCGGCTCTTTGCCACTCGTCCTGATACTCGTGCTCAATGCAATGCAGCCGGGCTATTTCCATCCACTTACGCAAAGCATTGTGGGATACGCCATTATTTTCATGGTGTCGCTGTTTTGGGTAGGAGGGCTTCTGGTCGCCCGCAAAGTGCTCACGGTAGACATCTGAGGGCGGCCACGATGGATTTCCTCAAAGCTATAAACAATCTTTTTTTCCAGGTTGGCGGCCTCAGCCCTCTTACGCTCATATTTCGAACAGGTGCAGCGCTATCCGTCGTTGTCGGGCTTGTGCTCTCCGTTTACATCGTATTAACCGCACCCACGCGCGTGGCAAGTCGCTTTGGGCTCCGCGGGCTCAAGCGGCAGCGCGCGCTGCAAACGAACGAAAACTGGGCATCCTTCGAACCTGTCGTGCGCTGGCTCGGCGTGCGTGTCAGCGGCCTTCCTTCCGATAAGCAACGCGAAGCGCTCGACGCCCATATTTCGCTTGCGGGCGACTACCTTGGCCTTACCGCCGATGAATACTTGGCACTCTACATTGTCTCCGGGGCCATCGGTATGGTTGTTGGGACGATTGCTGGACTCGTGCTCAATATGGGTGCGTTGCTCGTTTTTTGCGGATTGGCCCTTGGGCTGGCGGTCCCGTACCTGATTGTGAGCGGTGAAGCGCAAGAGCGACTCAAAGACATTAGCCGAGGATTGCCTTATGTTATCGATCTCATGGCCTTGGCCATGGGAGCAGGGCTCGATTTCCCTGGCGCAATCCGTCAAGTGGTCGAAAAGTCATCGAATCCAGACGACCCAATCGTCGAAGAGTTCACGCTCATTTTGCAAACGCTGAACCTTGGTCGCACGCGCAAAGACGCCCTTCTGGAACTCGCCAAGCGAGCACCGGTGGTCGTTGTATCCGAGTTCGTCAACGCGCTCGTCCAAGCAGAAGAGCGCGGAAACCCCGTTGCTGATGTCCTTTCCATTCAGGCATCAAGCTCGCGAACACGCCGATCGGTGCGCGCCGAAGAGCTCGCCTCCAAAGCTGGCGTGGCAATGACAGGTCCGCTCATGCTCGTTTTCCTTGCAGTTCTCGGTCTCGTTCTCGGCCCAGCCATCATGAACCTAGGGGGCAACCTGTGATGCGATTGGTATCTGCCCTCTTTGGAGTCATCCCATGCGCGTGCTGAAATTTCAAATCCGCAATCCTACTGGACAAATCGATCAGCTCAGCATCGAGGCCGAGCGCGTTCTCATCGGTAGCGGTGGGCATTGCGAAATTCGTCTGCCCGTCGATCAGGCACGTGTGGAGCACGTTCGCATCGACGTCGGACCCAATGGCGTGCTCGCAAGCGCATTAACATTTCAGCCGCCACCAACCATCAACAACGTTCCGTTCCAGCAAGCGCCACTCGCCGCTGGTGCCGTGCTTGGCGTGGGCAGCTGCCAGATCCTTGTCGAGCTCGCCAAGGAAGGAGCCGTTGCCGACACGAAGAAAAAAAAGGGCTCGAGCCCAGTGAGCCTTATCGCGCTCGTGCTCATCCTTGGTGCAGGTGGGTACATGTTCCTTGCTGACGATGGAAACCAGGGCCAAGCAGAGGCGCCACCCGAAGAGATCCCCGAGCTTTGGTCTGCGCCCACAACAAACTGCCCCTCGGCGCAGCAGCAGATCGCAGTCGCAAGCCAGCAGATGGAAAGCGCCGATGCCAAGCGCGCGCGCGCGCCATTTTATGTGCAAGACGGCGTGCAAGCCGTGCCTCTGTACGAGAGCGCGGAGGCATGTTTCCGCGCCGGCGGTGACAAGGAGTCGGCCGCACTCGCACATCAGTCGGCCGAGCGCCTGCGTCGTGATATCATCAATGACTTCAGGACGCGGAGAGTCCGCCTCGCTCACTCCCTCGCAATTGAGGATTACAACAATGCCCAAAAAGAGGTGTGGGTTCTTCTTCAACTCACCGAAGGCAAAACGGGCAAGTATGTCACATGGCTTCAGAACCAAAATCGAGAATTGAAGCTCAAAGTTGGCACGACCAAATCGTAGCTCGTTATGGGCACTGCCCGCTATTCACGTGGCCTACGTACAGCGCGTGCTTGTGTGTGGCTAGCATAGCTCTTGCGTCAATCTCGAGTGTCGGTTGTGCAACAACGCCGGCGAACAAAGCCCAAGCCGACATGGAAACGCTTCGTCGCGAGAGCACACCCGATAACCTCATAATTCGCGGCAACACTTTTGCCAGGCTTGGCGACATGACGCGCGCGGAAGAATACTTCACGGCGGCGCTCGAACAGGGCGCTGACTCGCGCAAGGTGCTTCCGCTTCTTCTCGATGTATGCATGCGAACGGGGCGCTATCGTTTGGCGGCACAGCATGCAGAAAACCATCTTCGCAAGCATCCGGACGACGTGGGTACGCGCTTTGTGCTTGGAACGCTTTACGTGGCGCTCGGCGATCGGCACGAAGCTCGATCCGCGCTCGAGCAAGTGGCTTCTGCGCGGCCGAATGACCCCGAGGTTCATTATGCGCTTGCCGTTCTTGCACGTGACTCCGAAAACGACGTGGTCGACGCAGACAAGCACTTCCGCGAATACCTGCGTCTCGACCCAAATGGTGCTCACGCCGAAGAAGCGCGGGCCTCGCTTCTAAAGAGGGTGCCATGAGCGGCGGTTTGATTTCGAAAGAGATTTTCGAAGAAACGCTCTTTCAGTTTTTCGAGCCCATTCGTCCCTATCTCGACGATCCGGGCGTTAGCGATATCATGATCAACGGCCCCAATCAGATTTATGTCGAAAAGAAGGGGCAACTTCACCTGACGCCAGCGCGCTTCCCGACGCGCGAGGCTCTTGTTTCCGCGCTCCGCAATGCCGCGCAGTTCGTTGGCAAGCACGTTGACGAGCTCCGGCCAATTCTCGAAGGGCGTCTTCCCGACGGCTCGCGCATCGAGGCGGTGCTGCCGCCCGCCGCGCCCGACGGACCGTGCGTGTCGATCCGTCGCTTCTTCAAAGAAACGCTCACAGTCCAGCGGCTCATCGGCTTTGGCGCCATGACCGACGAAGTGGCGATGGCGCTCAAGGCTTTGGTCGTTGCCAAGCTCAATGTGCTTGTCGCGGGCGGCACGGGTTCGGGCAAAACATCCATGTTGAACGCGCTCTCGTCATTCATTCCCGAAGGCGAGCGCGTGGTTGTCATCGAAGACTCACGAGAGCTGCAGCTTCAGCGAGATCATGTGTGCATGCTCGAGGCGCGCCCGGCCGATCCGAAAGGCCGCGGCGAAGTGTCGATTCGCGACTTGTTCCGTGCCACGTTGCGCATGCGGCCCGACCGAATCGTTGTCGGCGAAATCCGTGGCGGCGAAGCGCTCGATCTGATCCAAGCCATGACCTCGGGCCACGGCGGCTGTCTTTCCACGCTGCACGCAACGTATCCGCGCGACACAACCTCGCGCCTTGAAACCATGGCGATGATGAGCGACATCGAAATGCCGCTCACCGCGCTTCGTATTCAGCTCGCCTCGGCTGTCAACATTATCTTGCAGGTTGCACGCCTTCAAGACGGCAGTCGCAAGGTTACGCACGTAACCGAAGTTTTGGGCTACGATTCGGTTAAAAACCAATACGAAATGCAAGACATCTTCCTTCGCGAGTACGATGGCTTCGACAGCGAAGGCCACATTGTAAGCAGCATTGGCCCCACGGGAATCTTGCCGCGGTGCTTGCCGCAACTCCGCGAGCATGGTGTTGACTTACCGCAGTCTGTTCACGAGGCCGCCAAGCGCGGCAACCCTCGCCGTCATGATGGGTAAGCCCGGCACCTCCTACGTCATCGAAATCGCCACGGGCAGTGGAGAACCCGCATCCATTCCGCTGTTCCGTGGGCAAGAGCTATCGCCCATCAGCGTTGGCAAAAAAGGCATGTGGCGCGTCGAGTCGACGCGCACACTCGATGTGCACGCGTTTTTGTACTTCGATGGTGACTCCCTGTTCGTACAAAGCGCCGACCAGACCCAGCCTGCCGTGGTCGACGGCAAGCGCATCGGCAAAACGTGGACCGAGCTGCGTGTATCATGCACAATTGAGCTTGGAGGTGTACGCCTTCGCTACCGTGCTCTTGCAGGTGCGAACGTCAACGCTGCGGTTCCTATGCCTCCGTCGGCCCCGACCCCGGCTGCGTTGCCCATACCAGAAAAGCCAGAAAAACCAGAGAAGCCGGGGAAGCGACCGTTTGCAAGCGGCGCATTTGCACCAACGATCGATCTCGAATCAACGCGCGTGGCGCCACTCAACGCGGAAAGCCACGAGCAAGAGCCGCCAACACGGCGCGCCGTATCCCCTCGGCCGGCAGCAGGACGTCCTGTGTCTGAAGACCAGGTCGAGACGCAAGCACCCCACCAAGGTCGAGGTGGCGTGCACTTGCGCCCAACGCCAACGGGTCGAGAGTCGACCGCTGTCCTATCGTCTCTGACCGACGTGCCGACCAGGATCGCGCCGCCGCTTCCAATCAACCCCCGCCCAGCGACTGCGCCAATGGGTGCGGCACCAACCGCGCCGCCACCAGTCATGCAATCGAGGCAATCGGGCTATCCGGGCAATTACGGGGGCAATTACCCGCAAGCACCCCAATCTCCCCAGTCTCCGCAATCTCCCTATGCGCCCCATCCTGAATATCCATATTCGCCCAATGCAAGTGCCTTTGCCCAAACCAGATTAGGCTCAATTCCGCCAGCTTACGCATTCCGCGGCGCAGGCTCGATGGGGCCGCACATGCCGAACCAGGGATCCATTCCTCCGCAGGTGCAGGCAGGAGGAGCGCAATCGACAACGGCAAGTGCGCCTGGCCAAACGGGTTTGGCGGCGAAGTGGAAAGCATGGCGCGCAAAAGCCAATGCAACGCCGCCGAAAACGCCAAACACACCAGGTGCTGCACCTGCAGAAGCACCTGGTGATCGAAGCGGAACAGGCCCGGCAGCGACGTGGAAATCACAAATTCCAGCGCCGCGGGTACTCCTTATGTTTCTCGTTGTGGTGGCGCTGGCGCTCTACTTAGCTTTCGATGACGACAAGGCGTCGTCGCCGTCACAGAAGGCGGCGGCCACATCCACACAACCAACTCCGTCAGCCAGCGCGCCTGTGGTTCCGCCCCCCGCATCGGCCTCTCCTGCGTCAGTCCCTGATGTGCCCGTTGCGCAAAGCGTGACCCTGCCGCCCGTCCTGAATGTCGAACCCACGGGATCAACCGTCGCGCCGCCTGCCGCGCCGCCGGGCAATCGCTTGCACGCAAGCGACGCCGGTGCACTGGCAGACGGAGGCAAAGGCAAGAACATCGATACCGCAACATCGGCCAGCTCAAAAACGTTGGAGCGCCAAGCCGTCGATGCGTACGCCGCAGGCGATTTTGCCCTTGCTGCCCAGCGTTACACCGAGCTTGCGAAGAGCGATCCGAGCAATCCTGCCTACGAGCAAGCCGCGCGCATCGCGCGCATGCGCCTTGACGCTGGCCCCGGCCCCGGCAAGTAATCTCGGTTTGCTATGGATCGTCTCCTTGCACGACTCGAGCGCACCTTTCTCGGTCGGCTCGCGATCGAACGCCTAGCCTGGATTCTCACCGTTGGAATGGGTGCCACGTTCGTGCTCGTCACGCTGCATCCCGAGCTTACCGGGATGCTCGTGCTCGACCCCACATTGGCCTTGCACCAGCCATGGCGTTTTGTCACCAATCTATTCTTGCCGCCCACGACATCGATGTTCTGGGTGCTTTTCTCTCTTTATTTTTTCTGGCTTACCGGCACAGCGATCGAGCAAACGTGGGGCGCGTTCAAGTTTAATGTTTTCTATTTCGTTGGTGCGCTCGGCACCACGGCCGCCGCGTTTTTCCTCGATCAGCCGGTCACCAACGTTTGGCTCAATACCTCGGTACTTTTCGCGTTTGCCACGCTTTTCCCAGATTTCACAATCTTATTATTTTTTATCATTCCAATTCGCATCAAGTGGCTTGCGCTCGCAATGGCCGTATTCCTCGGCTACCGCGCGATGCACGACAGCATGGCAGCACATATCGCCATGGCGGCGGCTTTTGCCAACTACTTTCTCTTTTTTAGCGGGCATCTGCTCGCACTTGCACGCGGCCAGCGCATGGTCATGCGGCAAGCCGTGCGGCGCGCATCGTTCTTGACAGATCCTGCCCGCGATGTCGCAATCGCGAGCCGCTCGTGCGCGATCTGCGGCGCAAAGCAATCCGAAGGCGCCGACATTCGCGTTTGCTCATGCGCCAAGTGCGGTGGAAAACCTCGAGATCTGTGCCTTGAACATGCCAGGAACCATTGAGGTCGAGGTGGGGCAGGCACAGGGGCCTGCCCCTACACGCAAGGGCCAACAAAACGCATCACAACGCATATCCGTAGGGGCACCCCTTGTGGGTGCCCCATAACCGCCAACAACACATTCGTAGGGGCGACCCCCTGGGCCGCCCCTCACATCGTGAGTACGACTTTGCCAAAGCCTTCGTTGGTCGCGACGTAGGCATGCGCCTCCGCTGCTTTTTCGATAGGCATTGCGCGATCGACAACGGCGTGAAGTGCTCCTGACGCGACGAGCGGTGCGATGTGCCGCGCAAGAACCTGACCGGCAATCATTTTCTCTTCGATGGGACGCGAGCGAAGCACCGTACCAACGATTCGTAGCCGCCGCCCAAGCACCATGCCGAGATCGATCTCGGCGCGTGCGCCTGCGAGAAGCCCAACGAGCACGAGTCTGCCCTGGCTTTCGAGCGACGCAAGGCTTTCAGGAACGTACCTGCCGCCAACGAGCTCGAGAACCACGTCGACCCCACGCCCGCCCACGGCTTCGCGTACTTTTGATGCAAAATGCACAGATCGATCGGTAGCCACCTCCGGCACAACGCCAGCCGCAAGTCCGAGCTCGCGCGCGCGTGCGAGTTTGTCCGGAGCGCGTGCTGTGCCAATCGCGCGCGCACCAATGGCTTTGGCGATTTGAACGGCGGCGGTTCCTACGCCACTTCCAACGGCATGCACGAGAAGCACTTCGCCCGCCGACAGGCCCGCTTGAAGCACGACGGCGTCGTATGCCGTGACAAAGGCTTCGGGAATGGCTGCAGCTTGCACGAAATCGATGCCGGCTGGGATCGCCGCGAGCGTTCGCGCATGCACGACAATCGCTTCGGCGTAGGCGCCGCCACCCACAACGCCGAACACCCGGTCGCCTACAGCCAATTCGCTCACGCCCGCACCGATCGCATCGACCTCTCCTGCGATTTCGAGTCCTGGGATGTCGGCCGGTGCATCGGGCGGAGCCGGATACCTGCCCGCAACCTGGAGAAGATCGGCGCGGTTGACGGCGCACGCGCTCACACGCACCCGAACCTGACCTGGCCCAGGTTCGGGCATCGGCACGTGGCGCAGTTCGAGTTCCCCTTTCGATGTTGGCCCTGCGGGTCGCACGATGACAATAGCACGCATAATCTTCCTCCTTATCTCTCGCTCGCTTGGCCTTTTTGGTACTACACACTTGTCGACAATGGCAGAAGACATCGTTCGCCCCATTGCGCGGAGCTTCACGCTCAAGCACGTGGCAGAAGCCGTTGTCCACGTCGGCGAGGGAGGCCACGCCTTTGTTTGGGAGAGCGAGTCGCGTGTTCGTTTCGTCTTTCGCGCGCCCGCGAAGCACACCCCGGACGACTTCGGTGCGTGGGGCGTTTACGACATGGGCAAATCGCGCTGGAAAATCATAAAAGAAGGCGCACTCAAGGGCTTTGCAAGCATCGTCGTGCCACGCGACTGCCACTGGATTGCCAAGCGCCGTGTCGAGCGCGATTCGATTCATCCTGGCCGCACGCGAACCCTCGCGCTCGACTGCACCCGATGTGCCGCGTGTTGTCGAGACAACGAAGTCATCTTGCAGCCCGCCGACGTGCAGCGGTTCAAAGAAGGCGGCCGACCCGAGCTCGCCAAGCCGCCGTACGCCAAGCGCCACAAAGACGGCCGACTTATTTTTACGCTGCTTTCGAACAAGCGTTGCCGTCATCTACAGCACAATAACCGTTGCCGTATCTACAAGCTGCGCCCGCACCCGTGCAGCGAATTCCCGGCAGGCAGCGAATGCTGCCTCTTTGCCCGAGAAGACATGCTCAAGCTTTTCGATGGCCTGCCGCCACAATCTTGATCGGATCCCGTCTTGCGGTATTGAGGAAGGCGTGGATCGACCGGTTGTATTGGTTGTCGCGGCGTTCGGTGTATTGGTAGGATGCAAGCATTCGGCTGCGCCCGACGACGAGGCCGATGCGCAGGCATCGTCCATGGCGGCAGAGGCGGGCGCCGCGTTGCCCAACGCATCTGGCGCGGGCAGCGAGGCCGCGGGCGAAGCGTTCGATGCGGGTACCATCTCGGGGCCCACCATCTTTGCGTTCGAGCTCACCGCGTCAATCTTCAACGTGCCCGAATGGCCCAGAAAAGATCCCCAGGCCGGCGCAGGCGATGGGCGCGAGGTGATTCGCCTTGGGTATTTGCGGCGTGGTGGGCATGCGCCCGTCAAGGGCAAGCCAAGCGCGAAAGGCAATTGCCCGGGTGGCTGGTATGAGCTCACCATAGGCGGATTCGTGTGCGCGAAATACGCCTCGATGGATCCATCGCACAAGGGGCTTCGCAGGGCGGCTCACATGCCTTGGCTCGATCGCGATTTGCCCTACGACTACGGTTTGAACCTGACGCCAGGCACACCGCTTTATCGGCGAATTCCGACTCCTGCCGAGCGCAAAGTTGCCGAGAATTTGCAGGCCGTTGGCAAAGGCAGCAAATCAAGCGACATTGCGAAAAAGCTTGCGGCCGAGGGCACCGAGGTGCCGGCGTATTTGAAGAACGAGCACGTTGGCTTCGACGATCTCAAAGGCGATCCCGATTTGGTGTCCGAGCGCATGCTAAAAGGCTTTTACCTCGCGCTCGACAAAGAAATAAGCGGCATTTCAGGTATGTTTTGGCGCACTGCCTCCGGCAATTACGTGCCGAAAGATCACCTCATTGTCCACGGAATGAAAAAAGAATTCGAAGGCGTCGACTTTACCTCGCCCGGTGAAACGCGAAAGCTTCCGCTTGCGTGGGTAACGACCACGCGCGCTCATAAATACGGGGTAAGCGATGGCAAGGCGACCCAGCACGAGAAAATGGACCGGTTTGCGGTGGTCACGCTCACCGGAAAAATGGAATCCATCGGAAAAAAATATTGGGAAACCGATCAAGGCTATTGGCTGCGCGGCATCGACCTCGCGGTCGTCAAAATGCCACAAGACAAGCCTTCTGACCTTTTGCCGAACGAAAAGTGGATTGATGTCGACATTCGCAACGAAACACTCGTGGCGCTCGAAGGCGACAGGCCCGTTTATGCGACCATCATTTCAAGTGGCAGGAAGGATCACGCAACAGTCGAAGGAAGCTTTCGCATCCGCGAAAAGCACATCACGACCACGATGGACGGCGACGCGGCTACCGACGGCACGTATCGCATCGAAGAGGTGCCATGGGTCATGTACTTCGAGAAAGCTTTTGCGTTGCACGGCGCATTTTGGCACTCCGCGTTCGGTCACGAGAAAAGCCACGGTTGCGTAAACCTTATGCCGCACGACGCGCGGCACCTATTTTTCTGGGCGGGCCCGTCGCTGCCCGAGGGATGGCACGGCGTCAGGGCAACGAAAGACAATCTGGGTACGCGCGTCATCGTCCACCGGTAGGGGCGCCATTTATGGCGCCCGACCGCGGCATGTTTGGAAATATTACCATTGGCGGATTCCAAGGGCGCGATGAATCGCGCCCCTACAGGGCCAGAGCATCCTCGATGAACATCAATACGCCATGCATTGGTTCGACGTGATCGCAAATACATCGACGATGTCGATTGTCGTTCCCCATCGTTGTGTTGAATGCGCTGGTGTCCTTGGTCGGTAGGGGCGCAGCATGCTGCGCCCTAACGCGAAGAAAACACGGAGATGATGCGCACGCCCGGAAAAACCGCTTGCAGCTTCGCGAGATCTTTTGCACGGCTCGTGTACACCACATCGCCCCGCTGAGATGCCGAGGCCATTACAATGGCGGCGTCGACATTCAACGTAGCAAACTTGATTTTCGCAAGTGCCTCGCCGGCAAGGCGAGCAAGCATTTCGGTGAGCGGCTCGACCGAAACGCTCGCGAGGATAGGTTCGCGGATGCCACTTCGATGTCGCCACCACTCGGCAACCACGTTGGCTGGAACCACGGGCACCATGGCGAGCTCGTGGGCACGATGAAGCACCTTCCACATGCGCAGGCGCTTTTGCTCGAGCGCGATGAGGGCGCCGGTGTCGAGCGTGAGCGTTTTCATCTCCCGCGCCTTTTCGCTATTGCCCTGCGGCGAGGGCTCTCGCCAAATAGCTCGCGATCGATTTCGCTTCGCTCAAAGTCCGTTACGGCAATGGTGCCCCCCAAGTTCGCCTCGGCTTTGGCCCAAGCTTCTTGCCGCTTGATGGCAAGGATGAGATCGGCAAATACCGCCGACACATTGCCGCCGTGAAGGCGCCTGGCGCGCTCTTTGATGATCTTCAAGTCGTCGGCCCGCACTGACAGACTGACTTTCTTCGTAATTCCAGCACGCGTATTCATGGGCCCTCGCGACTTGGTGTACTCTTGTTGGTAGTACAGGATTTGTTGCGAGGTCAAGTGCGGCGCGGTGGGTACCGTCTCTTATACGTCTTGACATCTATATGTCATAGCACATAATGCTTTTCATGGTGCTGGTGGTTCGCGGGTCGTTCGAGTGGAGCCGCGAAAAGGCCGAGAAGAATGTGGAGAAGCACGGCGTCACATTCGTCGAGGCGATGACCGTCCTGACGAGCGACGACGTAGTCGAGGAAGAAGATAAGGCTGACCTGACGCGTCTCATCACGATCGGCTTCTCTTCGCACGCTCGGATGCTCTTTGTCGTCACGACGGAAATGACCGACGACGATCGCGTTCGCATCATCAGCGCTCGCCCAGCCAGCCCGACCCAACGAAGGAAATTCGCAGCAAGGAGAAGACCATGACCACTCCCGCAAAAAAAACTCACCCGTCCCCGCAATCCCGCCCGCGGATCGTTACGCGTCGAGGGCGTCGAGGCCCCAGCCGTTACGCCGATCGGCGCGTCGAACTACCGCTCGCAGAGCTGCGCGACTTCGCCGGCTCGAAAACCCAGGTCGACGTGACTCGCGCGAGCGGTATTCCGCAACCCGAAGTATCCAAGATCGAGCGTCGTCCGGATATCGACGTGCTTTCGGTCGCGACGCTGCGGAAGTACATCGAGGCGATCGGCGCCGAGCTCGAGCTCGTGGCGATCGTGAATGGGAAACGCATCGTCATACAGCGAAAGCAGTAGTGTCCAAGTGTGTGCGCGAAATTCTCGAAACAACCAAATTTCGATGCTCAGAGATTCGCTCTTGGCACTTGGGGCGTGATGTGGTCACTGCGAGTGCCAGGTGCAGCCTTTGCAGGAGGTTTGTGTCCCACAAGTGGATTGTGATTGGCATTCCTTTAGTAAGCAGATATCGCCACAATAGCCAATACCAGCCGCCATGTTGTCCCTGTAGCACCCTTTGTCTGTGGGGCATATGGTTAAAGAACTATTGTAGTCCGTACACGCAAAGTGCCCCGGCACCTCGTTGTCGTTGTGGCAATAACCGCTGCTGCTCGAAGAGCCGGTGGGCGCAGCGGAGCCGGTAGATGCACCTGAGTGACCGCCGCTGCTCGAAGAGCCGGCGGGCGCAGCGGAGCCGGTAGATGCACCTGCGCCGGATGGGTTGTTGTTGTGGCAAGTCATTTTGCCTCCACCGGAGAGATCAATCTCAAAGGAGTCTGAGTTGCCAGACCACGTGGCCGAGTACGTGCTTCCGGTTGTGCTGCTCACGGTATGATCGGGATGGAGAATGATGCTACCGGCCATGCATGAGCCCGACGCGGAGTCTTTTTGGAGCTGCGTTGAGACGCTCGACCCGTCGCTGGCGGTGCACGTGTAATTGCCGGTACACGAATCGAGCAACGACCCACCGGAGCTGGAGTCGCCGCTGCCACCGCCACAAGCAATGACCGTGATGGTGGAAAAAGTTAGAACTGCGAGAATACGAATTGGGTGATTGAGTGTCATGGTGATTACCCCATTCGTCCTTTTTTCGATCTGGTTGCTTGATAAAAAAGAAATCGACATGCGGCACTCGATCGCTCTTCGCGCTCGCTGAGATCACGCCGTCGTCATCTCCTATCGCCCCACGAGCTGCTGCACGCGCTGAAAGGACACGCCGAGTAGTTCTCCGACATCGCGGCGGCTGAAGCCAGCTTTTGCCAGACGTGTAGCCACGCGTGCTGTTTCCGCTTTGGATGCGCGTGCAAGCTCGTCGACGTGCTCGCGTGTCTGACGCGCGTGTTCGACTTTGGCGGTAAGCTTGCCGAGATCGATGACCTCTTCGAGGCGCGCTGTTCGCGGCACGTCGAACAGATCCATTGCTTCACGAATGCGCTCGCGCGCCTGGGCGATCGAACGCCCTTGCGTGTGGCAGCCGTCGAGTTTGGGGACTTGAGCCACCCACCACCCATCTTCGTCGCGCGTGAACACGACGCGGTATCGCTTGCTCTTCTTCGTCGCCATGTCACTTCTCCTTCGTCAACCAACCGTCTCCAAGGCACGGCGCGAGCTGTCGCTCGATTGCCCGCAGAAGCCCAGGGTCGAGGCTCCGGAGGATCTGCCTCAGTTCACGCGAACTCATGTCTAGTATTATAGACAACTCTTGAGAATTGTCTAGTAGATAGACGAACTTGACGCCGCTTCAACGCACCGCATCAGTTGGCGCGTGAAATGTGTCGGCGTGCACAATGCAACTTTTGATGGGCTCGCCGAAAGAGCGCTCGAACACCACTTGGCCGGCCTGTGCATCGAGCACGGTCATTTTGCCGGTTTCATCGCAAATAAGCACGCCGCCGGTGATGGCTTCACCGCCAACGATGTCGCTCGCGTGGATATGCTCCCACTCGCGCCGACCACTCGAAGCATCGAAACCCGAAACGCGCCGAAAGTCACTTGCATCGCTCGCGTAGAAGCGCGATGAGTCGAACCCAAGCGATCCGGCAATGTCGCTCGGTCGCGCGAAAATACGAATTTTGTCGCGTGTTGTCGCGCTGGGCGGGAGCCTTTCGGTGCCTGAAGCGACAAGGCGCGGCACACCAAGCCAATCGCCCGGCGGCAAGGCAATCTGGCTTTCGCCATGGTTCGACGCCAAATCGATATTGTCGTCGAAGCGAATGAGCCTTTCGCCGCCGAAGTAAATGTCTTTGCCAATCGTGAAAGCGCGCGTGACTTTGCCCTGCAGCGTGACGCGGCCAATCTCGTCACCGGTGCTTTCGTCAATGGCACTCACTTTTTCGCTTTTCCACGGTACGAAAATGACGCCGGAAACCACTGCAGGGCTGCCCAACTGCTGGTCGGTTTCCATCTGCCGCTTCACCGAGCCATCGCGCGCAACGACGAGCATGGTCGAACCCATGCCACGTGCAAGCGTAATGGCCGTGCCAATGCCGTCGTCGCCCGCGCCAAGAAACGGCGCACCGCCCGTGGGACGAGCCCAAAGGCGTCTGCCTCCTAGTGCATCGAGAGCAAACACTTCGCCCCCACCCGATGCCACCACGACACCCCCGGCAATGGTGGGGCGCGCATCGAGCGCGTGCTCGAACGTCCAGGTGCTATGGCCCGTGAGCCGTACGCCAACGAGCTTGTTACTTTTTGGGCCGGCAACGCCCACCGCAAGATCGACGCTGGGCAAAGGCCTGGCATTGCGAAGGCGCTCCACCACTTCCGTCATGCTGGCAGGCCGGTTGTCAAACCAATCAGTTGAAAACAGCCGCGGTCGCGACGAATCACCGCCGCAAGCGGCCAACGCCATCGCGCATATGCATGCGTAATGCATGTAAAAACGAGCAGCAAACACGTTGGGCACGTTGGGTCGGAGTACTAGCGCGCCGACCGTGCTATGTCCTCGGCCGGGCGACGAGCATGGGGTGCATCCACAAGCTTTCAGGCGATCTCGCCAACCAAATCGCTGCTGGCGAGGTTGTCGAGCGGCCCGCAAGCATCGTCAAAGAGCTCGTCGAGAACGCGCTCGATGCAAACGCCACGCGCGTCGTCGTCGACATAGAACAGGGCGGCCGAACCCTCATTCGCGTGACCGACGACGGCGACGGCATGACACCCGACGATGCCGTGATTTGCTTCGAGCGGCATGCCACGAGCAAAATCACGCGGTTCGAAGACCTCGCCGTGCTGGGCACCTTCGGCTTCCGCGGCGAGGCACTTGCCAGCGTTGCGTCCATCGCGCGTGTGCGCCTGCGCACGCGTGCCCGCGGCGCTAGCGAAGGCGTTGCTGTCGTTGCCGAAGGCGGTCCGCCAGCGTGCGCGGTTCCCGCTGGCGGCGGCGTGGGCACTTCCATCGAGGTGCGCGATTTGTTTTTCAATGTGCCTGCGCGGCGCAAATTCCTCAAGGCAACGGCAACCGAGAGCGCACACGTTGGCGATGCTGTTCTTGGTGCGGCACTCGCTCGGCCCGAGGTGACGTTCGTGCTCTCGCGCGACGGCCGACCGGTGCGCGAGTACTTGCGCGTTGCTACGCGCATCGAGCGGGCACGGGCGGCGCTCGTCGGTGAAAAACTTGCAGAATGCACATTCGAACAAGGGCCAATTCGTGGGCAGGCCATGCTCGCTCCGCCCGAGTGTGCGCGTGCAGGCACGACGGGGTTATCTCTGCTCGTCAATGGCCGTCACGTTCGCGATCGCCAGCTCGCGCGCGCCGTGGCCCAAGCCTATGGCTCGGTGCTCGAGAGCGGTCGCTACCCAGTTGGCGTCGTCTGGATTGACGTTCCACCCGACGTGGTCGACGTCAACGTGCATCCGCAGAAGGCCGAAGTGCGCTTCGCTGATGCGCGCGGCATTTTCGATGCGGTTACGCACAATCTCGCCTCGGCGCTCGCGCGGTCGTTCGGGCTGCCCGAGCAAGATGCGCCGCAAGTGCCGTGGGCTCAACGCAGCGTTGCCATTCCCACTTACAATAGCTTTTCGAACACCGACTGGTCGCCATCTACGTCGCCACCTGCGCCTCGAGAGCCTGACGCGGTGATGCTTGCCGACAGCGCCGACAGCGCTTTTGTGCCGTCGCCACTGCCAGCCGAGAATCTTTTTCTATCGCCCACGAGCCCGTTGCCACCCTTGGCGAGCGATTCATCGAATCACGCCTTTGCAGGTGCGGGCGCGGGCGGCAGCCTGTACGCGTCTCTTCGCTTCGTTGGACAAATCAAGGCGACGTATCTCGTTTGCGAAGCTGCCGATGGCATATGCGTGCTCGATCAGCACGCGGCTGCGGAGCGCGTCACCTTCGATCGACTAAGGCGTGCTCATGCTTCACGCCGCGTTGCGATGCAACGGCTCCTTGTACCGAGCGTTGTCAACCTTGCACCAAGCGAGGTGGCGCTGCTCGAAGAGCAAGCGGGCGAGGTTCTACACTTCGGCGTCGACGTGCGTGCGGTTGGCGATGGCGCGGTTGCGGTGCACGGCGTGCCTGATCTGCTTGTGCACGTGGAACCTGCACGTATCATTCATGACTTGATTTCTGAGCTGTCGCATGCAGCGGGGCGTTCGCTGCGCGGAGAAGTCGACCTCGTTCTTGCCACCATGGCGTGCCACGGATCGGTGCGCGCAGGCGACGTCGTTACGCGCGAACAAGCCGAGGCTTTGCTTGCGGCGCTCGACGACGTTGATTTTGGAGGTCACTGTCCTCACGGCCGACCGGTCGTCATGCGATTGCCGTTTGGCGAGCTTGAAAGACGTGTTGGAAGATAGCGAACAGAAAGCTTTCGAGCGCTGGGTCGATCGCGCGGTTGCCATCGTAGAAGAGTGCCCTCACCGCCTTCTTTGCATTTGCGGCCCAACGGCTTCAGGCAAAACCGATCTCGCCATGGCTCTTTGCGAACGCATTGGCGGAGAAGTCATTTCCGCCGACAGCGTGCAGATTTACCGACACTTCGACATTGGTTCCGGCAAACCATCGCCCGAAGAGCGAGCGCGCGTGCCCCACCACTTGATCGATGCATTGAATCCTCTCGAGGCCGTTGACGCGATTTCGTACGCACGGCTAGCAGGTAGCGCCATCGCCGATGTTCGTGCTCGCGGAAAAGTGCCGGTGCTTGCAGGCGGCACGTATTTCTGGGTGCGCGCGCTGGTCATGGGCCTCGTCGAAGCGCCGGCCGCAGACCAGAGCATTCGCGCGAAACACCACGCGATCGTGCTCGAACGAGGTCGCGCTGCGCTTCACGCCGAACTCGCAAAGGTTGACCATGCCTCAGCGGATCGCCTTCACCCGAACGATGTGATGCGCGTGAGCCGCGCCCTTGAAGTGTATGAGTTGTCCGGCCGCCCACTTTCCGAGTGGCACAGCGCACATGGGTTTCGTGAAAAGAAAGTCGAAGCTTCGCTCGTTGCGATCCGCTTTGAAAAGGGCGAACTCACTCGTCGCATCACCAAGCGCGTGGACGGCTGGCTTGCTGGCGGTTGGCTCGACGAAGTCCGCGCGCTCACCCGGCGCGGTTACGGTGGAGCGCGTGCCATGGGATCGGTTGGCTATAAAGAAGTGCATGCCTTCGTAACCAGCGCAGGCGATGACGTGGAATCTCCCGAAGCGCGTGAGGCGCTGCGCAACCGCATCATCCAGGCGACGCGCATCTTCGCGCGGCGCCAGCAGACGTGGCTTCATCGCGCCCCCATTGAGTGGTTGTAATCGTACCATATCAGGGGGGGCGAATGGCTGTCGTGAGGCTCACGCCGATGCAGAGGTGGACGAAGACGCAGCGTTGCCGCCCATGGCCTGGCTATAGGGAGACGACTTTTGCGACGCGATCCATGCATCATGCAAGTGCGAATCATCGATGTCGTTCGGGTGAAAACCAGGTCGAAACCACTTCACCCAATAAGGCATGAGCCTCGTGATAACCCCTGGCTTCACGAACAAAAAGCGCAATAGTGCGCGCCACTCGGTGAGCGAACGTGCCGTTCCATCGGCGCGCATCATCGCCCTCTGGTGCTGAAACATCTTGACCCAGAAAATCGCGGTTGCGATGAGAAGCGTGCTCGAGCGCTCGAAGTAGTTTCCGCCGACCGCCTTGTACACATCAAACGAAACTGCCTTGTGCTCGGCCTCTTCGGCTGCGTGCCATCGCCACAAAGCGGCCATGGTTGGATCGGCGCCCTGCAATGCTTCGTCGTTGTCGAGCGCAAGGTGCGCCAAGATGGCCGTGAGGTGCTCGAGAGCGGCCGTGGTCGCGAGCTGCTCGCGCTTCGGTACGGTTCTTTTCACATTCGCCAGGAGCGCTGCGATCTCGCGTTCAAGCTTGGCTGCCGGGTAGCCTTGCTTCTCCAACCACGCGTTGTATTTGATGTGTTCGCGCGTGTGCATGCCTTCTTGCCCGTAAAACCCGCGAACCTCTTCGCGAAGCTCGTCGTCTTTTACGAATTCGTCGTGAGCACGCACGCTTGCAATGAAGAAGCGCTCTCCAGGCGGGAAGAACAGGCTAAGCGAATCGAAAAATGTCGTAATGGCTTTCCGCCCGCCGTTCCAATGTTTGGGAACGTGAGTGAAATCGAAATTGGGACTACGCACCACAAGTGTTGGTTTCGCTGTCATGCGTCATTTCCTCCTGACTGCAACTGCTGGCGACACCCCCGCCAGCGAAGTTGAACAAAGAAATTATTATATCAGATCAGCCGACTTGCTGCGAATCGCGCCCCTACAGGGAAAGGGTTGCGTCGAGTAGATCGCCAAAATTTGCTGGCTTGAACGCCTGCGTTGTTGACGTCAGATCGACGACGTCGATCGACATGGGCAGCTCGGGATTGATATGCTCCGGCGCGAGCGGCGGCGCCGGAGGCGTGGGGGTGACTGCGGTCTTCGTGGGACCGCGCAAATCGAACCCAGGACCCGTTGGCACGCCAGGCTCGCGCCAACCCCCGGTTGCCCCGTAACCTGCAGGTGGAGGCGCTGTGGGGCTTTGACGAGCGCCTGGTTCTGCGCCTGATTCGATTGGCGGTGTAGCCACGTGTCTGCCGGATTCCGGCGGAGGCGTGAGGCGCAAAGCACCGCTTTCTTCGTTGGCTTCGTAGGCCTCGGCTTCGTACGCTGCTGCGGTGGTAGTTTCGGCCGTAACTGGCCGACGTGACGATGTAGGCGCCTCTTCTTGGATCTCGTTGGCTTTCTCGGCTTTTTCGATCGCCGCCTCGCCCTCGTTGGCCTCGCGGGCCTCGGGCACGAGTGGCGGCATTTGTGTCTCGGTGCTGGCGGCCTCGGTGAAGGGGGCTGAAGCACTGCTGGTGGGTGTGGGCGCGACTGCAGCGCGCTCGGGCGGCGCTGCTACGAGCTGCGCACCGCTTTCGGTTGCTGGACGCACTTCGTCGTAGACATCGACATCGACGTCGACCTCGACTTCGTCGGCCGTAACTTCGATATCTGAGTCGAAGAGCTCGTCAACTTCAATGTCGGATGCATCGGCCGTCAGTGCGTCGTCGCTTGCCACTGCATTTGCGTTGAGTTGCTGGGCTGGCGGCGGCAGTGACGACGTAGGTGGCGCCGGAAGATCTGGGTATGAGACGGGCGGAGAGATTGCTTCGGGTGCACGCGCGGACGAGACCGGCGAAAAGGCCGACGCGGCCAACGTGCGTGGGGCTGAAGCTCGCGTGACGACGCGGTTGAGCAAGACTTCAAGCTTGGCAATTTTGCCGTTGTTCACGCCGCTTATTACGTGATCGCGATTCACGATGTGCTCCCCTGTAGCATTGCGACGATATCGCCGTAGCTACGGCCTTCGGCAACGAGACCCCGCACGCGTTGGGCAGCCTTGTGTGAGCCGATGAAAAACCGAGATAAAAGGGCATCGCGACCAATGAACGTGGCGAACACGCTGCGGCCGGCCGCTTCGCTGATGGCACTGGCGAGCAATGCGCACAAAAACGCATCGGCTGCTACGGCTTCGTTTTTTACGACGGCGAGCATTGCGCGGCCCCAGCGCTCAACTTCGAGCGAGCACACGCCTGCAAGTGCCAGCTCGCCGGCGAGGTGCGAGACCACGTCGTCGAGTGAAGCGCCAAGCACCGCCTCGCCCCCGCCAAGCCGATTCGCGACACGCGCCCCACATGCTCGACCAATGCTAGTACCGAGAGCTGTGAGCGAGCTTTCGCTCAACTCCTGAAACACGGTACTCGGGACGAGTACGAGCCTTTCGCCTCGCGCGTCGGACGCGGCTCCGTTTCGCAAATCAAATCGAACCGCGCCTTTGGGATCGAATGACACCCCTGCCATTTTTCCTCTTACCCACGGTTATAGAGGCCGGCGAAACGGCGTGTCAAATCCCCTTTTTGAGAGGCCGGCGACGCAGAAGCACGATGCTAACGGTAATGGCGGCGATCTCGAGCAATGCATCGGGCGTGCGTGATCGTGGCGACGGGTGTGATTGGTGCATACTGCATCCACTTCCTTCAGCATGGCTGGGGTAGTCAGCCGTCCACCCGTCGGTTGCAACGGGCAGTGCGCGGTACGAAACGATGGGCTGGCCGTCGAATGTAGCGCCGAAGATCACGTGCAATCCGCCAAGGCCGGGTGGCGGCTTCCACTCGTAGGTCCATACGCCGGGGCCACGCCGCGTGATTGACGGCGGCGCTGCCGCTGTCGTGGTGGGCGGCTCGCCCTCGATTTCGACCACCGCAGCAAGGCGGCTGCTGTCAAAAAGATCGGCGCGATGTGCGCCGTCGCTCGTGCGAAGTTCGACGATCGCCGTGATGGTCATCGAGCTGTCGGCGGGTACGTATTCGGAGCTCAGCGTGATCCAGCTCTGCGACGCGGCGGGCATAGAAAGCTTTGGATCGTGCATCAAATCGAGCGCCTCGAGCGCACCCACGGCGTCGACTTCACCTGGACCCGATTGATCGTCGAAAGGTGCAGCGCCTCGAAAATAGTGTGCACCGGCCTGAAGAAGAGCGCGCACTTGGTCTTGCGTGAGCGTTGGATCGTTCTGCAAAAGTAAGGCGACGACACCTGCAACAACCGGTGCCGACATGGATGTGCCGACTGCGATGCCGTGCTCGTCGTCGATTTGCAGGCATCGATTGTCGCTCGTTCCGGTTTTCGTACGCGGGCACGAACTCGTTGTGAAGATGCCTCCGGGGATGCCCGGAAGCGCGCTATGGCTCATCGCCGAGATGACGAACGCCCCTGGCGCGGCAATTTCGGGCTTCTGCACGCCGGTCGCCGTGGGCCCTGCGCTCGAGAACCAACACACCTCGCCGTCTTCGAGGCTGCGCATCACAATCTGCCCTGTTGGCGACAAGAGCGGCATGCCGCCAGCAGCGTCGAGGACAGGAACACGCATGGTGACATCGGCGCCTGCGATGCTGGTCCAGTGCGGTCGGTTCACAGTGCAACCAACACCGATGAGTGACGGATGCGTTGCCGGGAGGTTGATTGTGCCTTGCCGCACACCGCTTGCAAACGTGGCTTGGCGAGGCTCGCCGAGCGCCGCGTCGCCAAGGCCTTGCAGATAAAGTTCGGCCATGCCCGAGCCTTGGAACGTGATGTAGTAGGTGCCCGTTGGCCATGCGCCCGCCCATAGAACCACCGCGCCGCGCGAGCCGGCAGGAATGGGGCTGCCGGGTACATCGGAGCCGTAAATGATGGCTGCATTGTACAAGCTTGTGTTCTTGCCGTTCTGGCTGCCCGATGCGATGGGCGCGATCCACGTGCCGTCTGGGCCGTCGAGCCCGATTTTCATGTTGGCGCCATCGTGCAGTGTGATCCACACCTGGACCGATCCGGAATCGGCGCCCAACGTTGGCACCGGAATGCGCATGATGGTGCCCTCTGTCACGCGCACACTTTGATGGATTGGGGTTTCGACGATTGAGCCGGAGTTACCTGCTGCCGCGATGATGATGTGCCCGGGGTGGTCTGGGCCAACGTAGCTTGCAAGGACTTGTTCCCAAAGGGATGTGCCGTCGTGGGGGCCGAAGTCACTTCCAAGCGAAAGGTTTACGACCAACGGAAGTCTTTCGGCATCGGCGCGGTTGAACATGAACTCCACGGCGCGCACCAGATCGTCGCTCTCGACTCCATCGCTGTCGCTCGTTGCGCGCACGACGACGAGGTTCGAGGCAGGCGCCATGCCGGTGTAAGGGGTGCCGCTCGAAGCAGCGATGCCGGCAACATGAGTGCCATGGCCAATGTTGTCAGTGGGTGCGCACCATGCACCGGTCGATGCGTCGCAGCTGCCCGCTTGGATGGTTGCTCGGCGCGCGTCGATCATGTCGCCCGACAGGACTGCACCCTTAAGGTTGCCGCTGTCGTCTAGGATGCCGAATTGCTCCTCGAGATCGGGGTACGTACCGAGTGGCTTGGCCGACAAGTCGAGCAGCCACGCAATGCGCGTATGACCGGAAGCGTCGATCATGTCCGGATGGGTGACGTCGACACCTGTATCGGCAATGCCGATCATGATCCCCGTGCCATCGGCACCGAGCTCCTGGCGAGCCACTACCGTTTTGACCCATTGCCCCGCACGGTCGAGCACGGGATGGAGCGGGGGAGTAACCTCGAGGTGCAGCTCAGGATGCAGGGTCGCGAACGCGTCGATTTTCTTCGCAGTGGCTCGGAGGCGACCAATGCCCGGTGCAACGGGATATAGGCCATAGTTTTGCGCGCGTGTGCCTTGGGGAAGCGCGACGAGCGCTCCGATGAGGCCGGTCGAGGGGGCCAGCGTTTTGGCGGCGTGGGCACCGAGCATGCGGACAAGCCTTGCGCCGTTCGGATGGCCAAGACCGGGCGTGCTCGACCCGGCAGGCGCGCCAGGCGCAACTTGCGCGTACACTGACACCGGTGTCGCCGCTGAAACCGTCAACGGCGTCACCCAAGTGCCAGACAACACTGCCGCAATCAAGCCGAAACGCATGGTTGCCGTCCTTCTTGAATGAGATTGATTGCGTCACTAAACGGGCAATATGATATGTTTTTTCTTGGGCCGTAATTCGGTTTTCGATTCGTAGCGCCCGAGGCGCGTTGCGAGCTCGGCGCGCAAGCGATCGCCAGGCACCACGCCGTCGATGACGAGCTCGCCGGCGAGCTTCATGAGGTCGATGTCGGCGCGGTATTCGTCTCGGAGCTTGGCAACGTAGGCATTGCGCTCGGGTCCTTCTGGCACGAGTTGAATTTTGTTGTAGTAGACGGCGTTGACAGCCGCCTGCGGACCCATCACGGCGATGGATGCGGTGGGCAGCGCAAGGCACGCGTCGGGCTCGAAGGCCGGCCCGCACATCGCATAAAGGCCTGCTCCATAGGCTTTGCGGACAATCACAGAAATTTTTGCAACGGTGGCCGCGCTCACCGCGGCGATCATTTTGGCGCCTGCTCGGATGATGCCTTGGCGTTCGACCTTCGAGCCAATCATGAAGCCAGGCACGTCGGCGAGATAGAGCAGAGGCACGTTGAAGGCGTCGCACAGCCAGATGAAGCGTGTGGCCTTGTCGGCCGAGTCGACGAAAAGCACACCGCCGAGGTGCTTCGGTTGGTTGGCAACGATGCCGACCACGCGCCCTTCGATGCGCGCAAACCCCGTGAGTATTTCTTTCGCGAAAAGTTGTTTGATTTCACACCACGAGCCAGAATCGATAATTTCGTGGATCACGGCCATCATGTCGAAGAACTTATTCTCATCCGCGGGAATGATGTCTTCGATGCGCCTTCCACTACAATTAGGAGCTTTCGGCTCGGATCGCGGCGGCATTTCGGTGGCGTTCGGGGGCAGATATCCAATGTAGCGGCGCGCCCAAACAATCGCTTCGTCTTCGGACTTGCAGAGTACATCACCGCAGCCCGACACCGAGCAGTGCATTTTCGCTCCGCCCATTTCTTCGAGCGTTACTTTTTCGCCGATGACCACTTCGGCCATGCGCGGTGAGCCAAGGTACATGCTCGCATTGCCCTCGACCATGATGACGACGTCGCAGAACGCCGGAATGTAGGCGCCGCCGGCCGCGCTTGGGCCGAACAAAATGCAGACCTGTGGCACTTGTCCCGACAACTCGACCTCGTTGTAGAAAATGCGCCCAGCACCGCGGCGGCCCGGAAACATTTCGATCTGATCGGTGATGCGCGCGCCGGCCGAGTCGACCAAGTAGAAGAGCGGCGAGCGAAGATCGCGCGCGGTTTCTTGGATGCGAAGAATTTTCTCGACGGTGCGACGGCCCCATGAGCCTGCCTTGACGGTCGAGTCGTTCGCCATGACGCACACTGTGCGTCCGTCGATCGTCGCCGTTCCCGTAATCACGCCGTCGGCCGGCAACTCGGGGTCGAAGTTGTTGGCGAGCGCCGCGTCTTCGGTGAACGAGCCTGGGTCAACGAGCTTCGCGATGCGATCGCGCGCGAAAAGCTTTCCGGCTTCTGCGTTTTTTTGGTGGTACTTCGGTGCGCCGCCTTTTTCAACGCGAGCGAGGGTTTCTTTCAGCTTGGCATCGGCAGACACGCCGGCTTGTTTACGGGGTCGCGCTGCCGGCATCAAGCAAAAGACCGCTTTCGATTTGGCGCGATCTCTTCGTTGGCGGCTCCGGTGCGGTCCTCAAAGCCGGAAGAGGCTGTTCCGGTCCGCTCCTCGCCGACCGCCTCGATCTCGCGCCAACTTGAAAGCGGTCCAACTAACTAACAACCCCTGAATACCGGCTTACGCTTTTCGGCAAACGCGCTCAAAGCCTCGCGGCGATCTTCGCTGACAAGAACTTTGTCGTAAGCGAGTTTTTCGAGCTCGAGACCCACTTCGAGCGCTACATCGAACGAGCGATCGACAGCTTCGAGAGCGGCTGCCTGGGCGATTGGGGCGCCGTTTGCAATGGGCTCGATCAAAGCAAGAGCGTCGTCGACGACATGGATGCCCGCCGGCGTTACGCGGTTGACCAAGCCCCATGCGAGCGCCTCGGCTGCGGTTAGCTTGCGGCCAAGGAGAATCATTTCTTTGGCGCGCGCCTCACCAACGATGCGCGGCAGGCGCTGCGTTCCCCCCGCGCCAGGAATGATTCCAAGCGATGTTTCGGGAAGACCAAGGGTTGCGTGCGCCGCGGCGACGCGCAAATCACACACGAGCGCGAGCTCGAGACCACCGCCGAGCGCCGCGCCATTCAGGGCTGCCACCACCGGCTTTGGCGAACGGTCGATGAGCCCGAGCTCGGAGCGATAGAGCGTGAGTTGCGCGCGAATGTCGTTTTCCGTCATAAGGCTTCGCTCTTTCAAATCGGCACCCGCGCAAAAGGCCTTGTCGCCTTTGCCTGTCAGCACGATGGCGCGAACGGACGGATTCGTCGTGGCCTCGCGCGCAAGCTTGCCAAGCGAGAGCAGCAGCGGGCGCGAGAGGCTATTTCGGCGCTCTTCGCGATCGATGGCCCAAATGATGACAGATCCGCGCTGCTCAACCTCGATGGGAAATGATTCGCTTGTCATGCTTTTTATAAAGCATGGAATTTTGGCTCATGGTGCACTTCCATCAAGAACCACGCCAAGCGCGTCAAGCAAGGTTCTCTTGACAGCGTGCGCATTCGTGTCGCAGTTAAAAGCCATGGAAACAATTCCGGTCTGGCTTTATCTGATCATCCTTTTTAGTATTGGGGGTGCCTATTACTATATCGTTTACGTTTACGGCGCCAGACCTGACCCTGCGACTGCCGTTCCGCCGGTTCCAAAGGCTCCTCGCTATGCTGGGCCCGACGTCGAGGCGCTTTTCCAGTCCGTGTTGCGGATGGATCTCAATCCCCTGGGTGCTCGCCTTGCGGCAACACGCCAGGCGCAAGCTTGGGACGATCGCGGATTGGATCTCGAAAATATCGGCGGTGCATTCGACGTGCTCGACCGAGGCGTCGTCGATGTTTGGGCGCGCAATTATCCGAATGATGCAGGGGTGCGATTGGTGAGCGGTGTTCACGCCATTCATTGGGCATGGAAAGCGCGTGGAACCGGCGCTGGCTCGACGGTCACCAAAGACGGCGCAAGACTCATGAGAGAGCGCCTTCGAGTGGCTCAATCCGAGTTGCTGCAAGCCATTGCCATGGATCCGGCCGACCCAACACCTCACGCGCATCTCATAACGTGCGCCAAAGGCTTACAGCTTAGCAAAGAAGAAGCATTTTCCCAATTCTCTTATGCCATGGCGAAAGATCCCGAAAATATCCATGCATGCAAAAGACTTTTGGATTTCCTTCATCCTAAGTGGTTTGGCTCGATCGCCGAGGTTCGAAGTGTGGCGCTCGACATCGCACGCCGTTCGCGACCAGGATCCGACTTGCGCGCGCTACCTTTTTTGGCGCACGCCTTTGCGTGGGAATACACTGCCCTGTTCGACGATCATCGCAAGAAAGCCGACGCGGCGATTCGTGCCGCCGATGCACGTGCCGAGCTCGATGAAGCGTGGGCCAATTGGGCTGCAAGCCAATCGCCGAGCCCGCGTCGATCAACCATAATACTACACAATTATGCTGCCTTCTGTCTGTATCTCATGAAGGATCAGTCGCGCCTCGCATTGCAACTCCGTGCGATTGGAACGGGATACATCAACTATCCGTGGTGTTTTCTCGGGAAAATGAGGGATCCCGTGAGCTCCTCCAACGAAGGATTCGCCGCAGCCAGAAAGCTCGCAAACGTATGACAGGAGCGCGCAGCACGTCTCTGCGGTAAAGAGAACACCTCCATGACGTTCATGCCTCTCGAGCCTCATCAGGTGTTTGCTCGTCGTCACATTGGTCCAAGCCCCGAAGAGCAAGCGCGCATGCTCGAGGCGCTTGGGTACTCGACGCTACAAGAGCTCATCGCGGCGGCGGTGCCGGCGACCATCCGCATGACACGCGCGCTCGATCTGCCACCGGCCATCAGCGAGGCCGATCTTTTGGTACGCGCAAAAGCGCTCGGTCAAAAAAACAAGAGTTTTCGCTCGTACATCGGCATGGGCTACGCGAGCGCGATTACGCCACCGGTCATTTTGCGCAACATCATCGAGAATCCTGCGTGGTACACGCAATACACACCATATCAGGCCGAGATCTCGCAGGGGCGCCTCGAGGCGCTGCTCAATTTCCAAACCATGGTCAGCGACCTGACCGGCTTGCCCGTTGCGAATGCATCGCTGCTCGACGAAGGCACGGCAGCCGCCGAGGCAATGCATCTGGCCTACGAATTCAAAGGAACGGAAACGAAAAAGACATTCTTTGTCTCGTCGTCGTGTCATCCGCAAACCATTGAAGTCGTGCGCACGCGCGCCAAGGCGGCTGGCTTGCACGTTGAGGTGGGCGATCCGAAAGTTGCAGACCTGGCCGCCATGGGAGTCTTTGGCGCGCTCGTGCAATATCCGAGCACCGACGGCGAAATCGCTTCGCCGTTGGAATTCGGCCGCCAAGTGCATGCAGCTGGCGCGCTCTTCGTCGTCGCAGCCGACATTCTCGCTCTCGCGCTCATCACGCCGCCAGGCGAGTTCGGTGCGGACGTCGCCGTTGGCAGCACGCAGCGCTTCGGTGTTCCGCTCGGCTACGGTGGCCCGCACGCCGCGTACTTCGCAACGAAGTACGATTTCGTCCGCAAGCTTCCGGGCCGCATCATCGGCGTGAGCGAAGACGCAAGCCAAAGGCCTGCGCTACGCATGGCGCTTCAAACGCGCGAGCAGCACATTCGCCGCGAACGTGCCACGAGCAACATTTGTACAGCGCAAGCATTGCTCGCCATCGTTGCGAGCATGTATGCCGTTTACCATGGCCCAGAAGGCATCCGCGCCATTGCGGAAAGCGTGCACGAGAAAACATGTGTGCTTTACAGTGCGCTGAGGGCTCTCGCGGGCGTCACGGTTGCCCACGACGCGTTCTTCGACACGCTTCGCGTGGACGGCGAGGGGCCCCAAGTCTCGCGCTGGATGAACTTGGCAGAGGCGCGCCAGATAAACCTTCGGCGCCTTTCCGAAACGAGCCTTTGCATCACGATCGACGAAACCACCTCGCAAGGCGATCTTGCCGACCTTGCCGCGATCTTTGGCGGCGTCCTTCAAGGCGAGCCTGTGCGGCTTGCCATTCCGGACGATCTCGTTCGCACGAGTGCGTATCTCACGCATCCGGTTTTTCACGCCTACCATTCCGAAACGGAAATGCTTCGCTACATGCGCAGGCTCGAAGAGCGCGATCTGTCGCTCGTGCACTCGATGATTCCGCTTGGGTCGTGCACGATGAAACTCAACGCTACGGCCGAAATGATGCCAATTACCGATCCCGCGTGGAATGGATTGCATCCCTTCGTGCCGCTTTCGCAAGCCAAGGGATACGCCGAACTTTTCGGTGAGCTCGAAAAGGCACTCGCCGAGATCACCGGTTTTGCGGCCGTGTCGCTTCAGCCGAACGCGGGGTCGCAAGGCGAGTACGCGGGTTTGCTTGCCATCAAAGGCTACCAAGAAACGCGCGGCGCACCTGGTCAAAAGCGCCGTAAGGTGTGTCTCATCCCGTCGTCGGCGCATGGCACGAACCCCGCCTCGGCGGTCATGGCCGGCATGGAGGTCGTTGTGGTGAATACCGACGACAAGGGTAACATTGACATGGCCGATCTCGAGGCAAAAGCGAAAGCGCACGAAAACAATCTGTCGGCGCTCATGATTACGTATCCCTCCACACACGGCGTATTCGAAGAGTCAATCAAGGATGTTTGCGCCATCGTCCACAAGCACGGCGGCCAGGTGTACATGGATGGCGCGAACATGAACGCGCAAGTCGGGCTTTGCCGACCTTTTGACATGGGCGCTGACGTTTGCCACCTCAATCTGCACAAAACGTTTTGCATTCCGCACGGCGGCGGCGGTCCTGGTGTCGGCCCAATTTGCGTTGCAGCACATCTTGCGGCGTTCTTGCCTGGCAAGCCCACGATAGACTCGAGCGACTCAATGCACGCGGGACACACGGGATCTGCGGGACCAGTTGCGGCGGCACCGTGGGGCTCGGCAAGCATTCTGCTCATTGCATGGGCGTATATCCAAATGATGGGCGCGCGCGGCCTGACCTCGGCAACCTGCCACGCCATTCTCAATGCCAATTACGTGGCCCACCGGCTCGCGCCTCACTTCCACGTCGTGTACCGAGGCAACAAGGGCTTGGTTGCGCACGAGTGCATCGTGGACATGCGCTCTTTCAAAAAAACCGCGGGCATCGAAGTCGACGACATTGCCAAGCGCTTGATGGACTACGGCTTTCACGCGCCCACCATGTCATTCCCCATCGCGGGAACCATGATGATCGAGCCAACCGAAAGCGAGTCGCTCGCCGAACTCGATCGCTTCTGCGATGCAATGATTGCCATTCGCGAGGAAATCCGAGCCATCGAACAAGGGCGCATGCCGCGCGAAGACAACCCGCTCAAGCATGCGCCACACACGATCGAGGCATGCGTGACGAGCGAGTGGACGCATCCGTATTCGCGCGAAGTGGCTGCTTTCCCGGCTCCGTGGACGCGCACGCGCAAGTTCTGGCCGACTGTTGGCCGCGTGAATGGCACGCTCGGCGATCGCAATCTCGTGTGCACACGTACGTAATACCCAATGTAGGGGCGCGATTCATCGCGCCCCCAGGAAATGCCGCGGTCGGGCGCCATGAATGACGCCCCTACGAATATGCGTGTAGGGGCGGCCCTTGTGGCCGCCCTCACCAAGGAGCGCCGCGTACGAGCATGACCCCCAGCACCGCAATCACGATGGATAGAATCATGGTTGAGCGGCCCAGCCACGAAGCGCGCGCGCGATCGGCCGGTGACTCGGGGCCCTCGCGCAGGGCATCAAGGTAATGGGCGTAGGTAAGTGCGCAAACGATGACAACAAGCAATAGCTTGATGGCAAGGGTTGAACCAAAGGGTGTTTTCCAAAAGTCGACGGTTAGGGTCGATGCAAGCATTTCTCGAAATGCCAAATTTCCAATTCCCGTGACAACGAGAGTTCCCAGGTTGTAAAAGCCAACCTTGGCGAATCGGGCACCAACATCGCGCAAAATCTCGCGGCGCTTGCTTTCCTCGAGACGACGCAGGCCGGGCACGATGACGAGTGCAAAGAAACCCATGCCACCGACCCAGAGCGCCGCAGCAAGAACGTGAATAGCAACGCAGCTTACGTAATATGCATGCATTATGCACTCGTAGCAGCCTGAGCCTGCTTGGCTCGAACCACCGCTGTGAGTGTTGCCGCAAGGAAAGCAACCAGGGCTAGGGCATGCAGAATCCCTGCCCATGGCCGCACGTTGTGCCAGCTTTGCCAATCAGCAACCACGCGAAGGAAAACCGACAATTGCATGAGCGCTGCGTGAAACCAAAACGCGGACCAATAGCGAATGCGCACGCCCAAGGCAAAACCAAGCAGCATGGGTGCGTGGCCAAAGATCATGGAAACTCCAAAGCCAAGAAACACCGCGTGAAGCACGGCGTCATAAGCGGGTGGCCTTAGCCCTTGTGTGAGAGCAATGAACCCGGCGATTGTGAGCCATAGACTTGCAGCCAAGAGGCATGCACCAGAAAAGCGAGCAAGGCCTTTTTGGAATACTGTTTTGCGTGCCACATCAAACAAAAGAAGCCATATGCCGAGGCCCATCGCGGAAAGCCCAAAGACATGTGCGCCGAGCTCGCTCGGCGCGATCGAAAGCGGCAAGGAAACCATCATAAGCAATGCTGTAGCGACAAATGCTTTTCGCGTGGAGTTTGCGCGCGGCGAGAACCGCGAAAGCTCGAACCGCTCGGATGCAACGGTCAACACGAGGAAAACGAGCCAGCCGCGCACAGCATCGAAATATGAATGACCCGTTGCCCAAAGCGCATTGGCCCACACAAGAGCAAGCGCTCCGCCAACGGAAACGCCGGCTTGTATCGATCGTGCAGCGAAATAGCCATAGCCAACCACGACGGCGAACACGATGGCCGAAGTGGTGGCGAGCAGGGGCGCAAGCCAAGTAACGCCGGCAAGCAACGCCGCCGTTGTAGCAACACCGAGAAGAGGCGACAGATATGCGAGAGCAACTTTTCGCGCCAGCGCGCGTTCGGTGGCGATGAGCGTTGCAAAAAAACCAACGGCCATGAGCGGACCGTGGTGCATGACCCACATGGGAGAACCGAGCGGCAAGGACCACCCGATCCGCACAAGCCCTGTCCACACACCGATCGCGAGCGTAGCGACCGCTCCCGCGATCGCTAGGCGCCCGATTACAACCATCCGAGCTTCTGGCGCGCCGAGGTTGTCATGTCGGCGGGGCTCCACGTGGGATCGTAACCAACGCTCACATCAACGCTCACGCCATGAAAGTGAGCCTGCAGCGCATCACGCACTTGCCTTGCCAGTTCGGCACCAAAAGGGCACACCGCCGAAGTGGTTGCGATGCGGAGCGAGAGGCGACCCGCTGAAAAGGTGACCTCTCGCACCAGGCCTAGATCCACGATTCCCACACCAAGCTCGGGGTCTTCGACACCAGCAATGGCTTCGAGCATTTTCGCTCGGTCTGGGGACGTGGCGCTTTTCGTCACTTGCCGAAGCCGCGGATTATCTGGACGAGGCCTTCGAGAACTTCAGGCTTGTCTTTGAGGTCGGGGTTTGGGGTCATTCCCGCGCTCTTGCCAACAGCCGCACCACCTTCAACAATGGTTTTTTTGAGCTGATCATCGGTCACCGACTTTTGCCATGCCTTGTCGGTGTAGTTGCGTGGTTTCGGATCGAGATTGGCAGCAAGAACGCCGTCGCCGTGGCCACTCTTGCCGTGGCACGTGACACACCTCGACTCAAAGATTTGTTTTGCTTGGGCCATGTCGGCCTTTCCACCGGCGCCCGAAGACTCACTTTTGCTGCAAGCCGTTGCCGTGAGCGCGGCGAAAACCAGCACGACGACATTTCGAGTTCTCATGGGACTCTTTGCTCCTTGAAAATGGGAAATGATTGCATTCAGGGTCAGGCGACGAAATCGAAACGGGGAAGATACCAACATGCGCCCCGTAATCCAACAGTGTCGACAAGTGCTGGCCCCCTCAATTGGCAAGTGCGATCCGAGAGCGTTCGCAAGCCAGAACGCGACCTAGCACCCGGACAGATCAGGATCAACATCCTCTGAGAGCGGTCAACGCTGTCGATGCTCACACCGACAATCAGCGCGTTTGTTCAGTAGGTAGTGCGATGTAAGCAATGTGGTTTTGGTGAGATCGAATGGAAGTAGCCCTCGACAGAACTATCAAAATAGAGAATTGTTTCTCTGCATCGGTTGCGGCACATACGCAAATCGTGCGTGGAGGCACGAGAAGAGACGCACCAAATCGAAAGCAGTCCAGGCACAGCCCCTGCATTGCGCGTAATCTTATGGGTGAACGCATCCTGGTTGTTGAACATGAAACAATGTTCTGCAGGGACCCGGCGCGATTTCTCGCTCAAGTTGGGCATACGGTGACGGCCGTCGAAACCGCAAGCTCCGCATTCGTTGAACTCACATCGCACACCTTCGATCTAGTCGTTACCGATTTACGGCTGCCAGACATCGACGGCTTTGCTGTTCTCGACCGGGTGCGAGAGACCTCTCCCAACACCGTGATGTTCGCCATGATTGCGTACGGGTGGGTTGCCTCCGCGGCCGAAGCACTCCGGCATGGTGCACACGACTACATCGTAAAACCGCTTTCGTTCGACGATTTGGAGCGGAAGGTCGAGCGAAGTGCAGAATACAAGCGTCTAGGAAGTAGGGCATCTCGATTCCGTGGCAATGCGATTCGCAGCGAGAACGATTCGCTCGATGGATGCTCGGCGTCTTTGGCGCCAGTCGCGAAAGACTCCGAAAATGACGAAGAAGCGTGCAACCTAGAGCGCGCAACGCTCGGATTTCAGCGTGCCCACATCGTTCGTGTGCTCGAGCGTTGTAGCGGTCGGCGCGATGCGGCGGCCAAAATGCTCGGTCTGTCGCCAGCCACATTCTATCGCTACATCCAGAAAGTCGGCCTAAAAGGCTACAAGGTCGGCGAGGCACGCCATGCTTGAAGCGCTTGGGCGTAAGCCAACGTTTCTCGACTTCGACGAGCGTCCGCTCATTGCGATTTGGGAAATGACGCAAGCGTGCGATCTGGTTTGTCAGCACTGTCGTGCGTGCGCTACCCCTTGGCGCGATCCACTCGAGTTGTCAACCGATGAAGGCAAGGCGTTGCTCGATGCGATTGCTGCCATGGGAACGCCGCTTTGCATTCTCACCGGCGGCGATCCCGCCAAGCGTCCCGATCTCGTCGAGCTCGTTCACCATGGCGTGTGTGCCGGGCTCACCATGGCGCTCACACCGTCAGGAACGCCTTTGATGACACGAGATTTGCTCTCGCAGCTTCGGCAGGCAGGGCTTTCGCGCGTTGCCGTTTCGGTCGATGGTCCAACGGCCGCGGTCCACGACGAATTTCGCGGTGTCAAAGGAAGCTTCAACGAGTCGATGCGCATTCTGCGCGAAGCGCGAGAGCTTGGCCTTGAAACCCAAATCAATTTTACGCTTTCACGCGCTTCGCTCAGCATGCTTGGAGCCATGGGCGATCTCGCCAAAAACGCTGGCGTAACCATGTTCGTTGCATTTGTCGTGATTCCAACTGGCCGTGCAGAGCAATCGCTTACCCTTTCTGCAAACGATGTCGAATTGGCGCTTATCGACCTCGCAAAAATGAGTGACGCGTTTCCATTTCAGGTAAAAACGACGGGGGCACCTCAATTTCGGCGCGTTTTACTCGAAAAGCACGACAAAGACGTTCCCATGGGCCTTCACCGCGACATCCACGAAGGGGTTGTTCGCGGCACACGCGGAATCAACGATGGCATTGGGTTTCTTTTCGTTTCTCATCAAGGCGATGTCTTTCCAAGCGGATTTCTCCCTAAGGTCGCAGGAAACGTCAGGAAAGATTTGCTCTCCAAGGTCTACCGAGACTCGCCCATTTTCCGGCGCTTGCGCGACAGCTCGGCGCTCGAAGGAAAGTGCGGGGTTTGTCCATTTCGCATGGTTTGTGGCGGCTCGCGCGCGCGGGCTTTCGCAACGACCGGCAACGCCATGAGCGACGATCCGGCGTGCGCCTATGTCCCCAAATCGCTACGCGCGTAGACCGCTTTCGATTTGACGCGATCTCTTCGTTTGGGCCTGCGGTGCGTCTCGCGTAGGGCGTATGGCCATACGCCCCTACGGATATGCGTTTTGTTGATTGTAGGGGCACCCCTTGTGGGTGCCCTGCATCGCGCATCAAAATGGGGGCGGCCACGGGGGGCCGCCCCTACGTCGCCTCCAGCGCGGTTCGGTCGGAGAAGTGCAAGCCATGTGCATTGCGGACAACGAGCCCGCTTTTCTCGAGGGTTGCGACCGATCGGCAAACGGATTCGTGGCGCAGCGCAAGAAGGGCGGCAAGATCACGCTGCTGGATTGACGCGGGCACCGAGGTGAGCGGCAGTGGCGGGCAGAGGGTGTCGGCGATGGCGAGAAGAAGGCTTGCCACCTTCGTGAGCGCCGACAAATAACTGCGCGCCTCGGCGATTCGCTCAACGCGCTCGAGCATGGAGGCTTGGGCTCGAACGATGCCGCGTGCTTCGTCGCCGCCTTGCGCAATCGCATTTTCGAGAGTTGTTCGCGGCAGAACGCACAAGAGCAAATCGTCGACCGCGTATCCGGTAGCGCCGTTGTCGTTGAGAGCAGCGATAGGAATCGCGGTGCCTGGACCCGCGATGTCGATGGCGCTTGCTCGGCCTGCGCTGTCAATGCGCTGACGAACGAGGATTCCACGGCGAACGATCGCGAGCCCGTACTCATCTCCCCATCGAGCAGGCAACGGTTGCCTGGCTTTTACTGGCATGCAACGCATGGCACATCCCGAAGACCGCATGGCAAGACCCATGAGATCGGCGCGGTTGGCAGGGCAGTCTGGGCAAACCCGAAACCTCGGTGAGTGCATGGTCGCACGAAGCCCTAAGCATGGCTTGTGCCACCAAACCGCTTTCAAGTTGACGCGATCTCTTCGTTGGCGGCTGCGGTGCGGTCCTCAAAGCGCAAGGAGGCTGTTCCGGTCCGCTCCTCGCCGCCGCCTCGATCTCGCGTCAACTTGAAAGCGGTCCAAATTTGTAGGCGAAGACCGCGTTCAAATCGACGAGGGGCAGGCACGGGGGCCTGCCCCTACAACCAAAAACGCAATTCGTAGGGGCGGCCCCCTGTGGCCGCCCAAATAGCAATCAGGCGCCGAAGAGTCGTGTGGTGAGGGAGCAAGCTTCGTCTTCGTCGTGCTCCGCATGGCGCAGGCGATCGATGGTTTGCTCGCCTTCTTCGATGAGCGAATCCACGGCGTGGCGCGTGAGAGGATGCTCGGGCGCTTGGGCAATAGCAGCCTCAGCAACGCGAACGCAGATTTCGGCGGTTGCAATGCGCTGAAGCAATAGCTGCTTTCTCGTGGCCGATAGACCCAGCCGCGTGCGCACGTCTACGAGGGCGCTGTCGAGTCGTTCGTCAAGACCATCGATGGGAGAATCGCGCCGTACGAACCGCGGACGGGAAAGAACACACTCCGTGCCGACACGCACGAGAAGCACGTCGTTTGCGCCCTCGAAGATTCGTGTGATGCGGCAGTCGCGGAGCATGCGGGCAACGCCGGTGGATTCGAGGAAACCAAGGGCACCGTGGAGTTGGAGCGCACGGTCGCAAATTTCGAAGGCGCTCTCACTCGTAAAAACTTTCGCGATGGCCGATGAGACGTCGATCGATTCGCCGCGCGCGTGCGCGGCCCCAACGCTTTGGACGAATGCATTCATCGCGTGCGTGCGCGCGGCCATCCACGCGATGTGCGCGCGTGTTGCGCCGAACGAGAAAAGCGGTCTGCCGAACTGTCGGCGAGAACGCACGTGTTCGAGCGAGGCATCGAGAGCAGCGCGTGCCGTGCCCACGCAACCGGACGACATCAACGTGCGGCCCCAGGCGAGCAAGCCGTGGGATAGCGCCGTGCCGTTGCCGGGTTCGCCGAGGATGTGCGACCACGGGACAACGGCGCCGTCGAAGGTCACGGTGACCGTGGACGAGCCGCGAATGCCAAGCTTTTCTTCTTCACGCCCAATGCTGACGCCGGGTGTGTTTCTTGGAATGCAAACGAGCGAAAACGCGCGATTGCCGCCAATTCCTGGTGTTTTTACGAGCGCGGTGAACAGACCTGCAAAGCCGCCGTTGGTGACGTAGCTTTTCTCGCCATCGATGCGCAGCCCACCCGGCACGCGCTCGCCCCTCGTTGCAATGGCTGTAAGGTCGGAGCCGGCATTGGCCTCGGTCGTAGCAAACGACGCGATGCACGCGCCTGATGCGAGCTCGGGGAGCCATTTCTTACGGAGGTTATCTTCTCCGTGCTCGACGAGGCCTCGGGTTCCGAGACCAGCGTGCAGACCGATCATGATGGCGACGGATCTGTCCGCGCGGGCGATCTCGGTCACCACGCGGCATGCCCCGCCGAGCGAAAGACCAAAGCCGTTGTGCTCCGCCGGGATCGTGAGCCCAAAAAGACCGAACTCCCCGGCTGCCCGGCGCACCGACTCGGGAATGCAGCCTTCTCTGTCGATCGCGTCGCCGTCGATGTGCCGTAGGACGAACTTGGCAACTTGGGGCAGAAGCAGTTCGAGCACTTCCGAGTCGGCCGCCGCTTGGTCTTCTGCGGCGCTCATGATGGTTTGCAATGCCGGAGGACGAAGGCACAAACGTCGTCGACCGTGCGGACGTTCATGGCCTCTTCGATTTCGAACTCGACGTGAAGTTTTTCTTCAAGACTCGAAAGCAGCTCGAGGCTCGAGAGCGAATCCATTCCGAGATCTTCGCGCAACCGATCTCCCCCGCGAATTTGCGCGCGATCGACCTCGGCAATTTTTGCCAAAACCGACAGTGTCGTGTCGCGTGCCTCGTCGTTACCCATGATCATGCGTTCTTCTTTCCGTCACCCGCGCTTCGGCACAATGCTGAAGCGTGAGAGCCATGCGTGCGCTCGGTCGAGAGCCTCGTCGAGCGGAGTTGGGGAAAAGCCGAGATCGGCTGCAGCGCGTGCGTTCGAAACAGCTTGCCCCGTGGTTGCCATGTCGACGAGCTCGCGCGGGATTGGAACTCGCTCGCGGCGCGGCGCGGCGGCCATTTCCTCGGCAAGCGCGCGCGCGCGTGCTTCTGCGGCGCTGAGCTCGACGGACGGAAACTCACCGCCGTAGCGCTGCGCGATCTTCTCGAGAAGCGCGCGAACGCCCACGGTATGGCCCGCGAGCGCGTAGCGATCATGAGGCGTGGAGGCAGCCGCAGCCACGTGCACGCGTGCAACATCTCCGACGTCGACGAGGTTTACCGTTCCGTCGACCCACCACGGAAGCATGCCGCGAATCACGCCCACGATGATTGACGCCGTTCCAACGCGCAAATCGCCCGGCCCAATGCACCCGCCGGGCAAAAGCGTGACCGCATCGAGACCGCGCCGCCGCGCGTCGTCCACTTCGCGTTCCATCGCCCATTTCATTGCACGATACACGCTTCCCTGCGGCATGGATGGGGGAATGTCGTCTTCGCATGCCAGCCTGCCCGAGACGTGATCGAGCGTAGCGATGGTTGATGTATACACGAACCTTGGGACCGACGCCGCCATGGCAGCATTGCATGCATTGCGCACGCATTGCACGCCCTCTTCGAGCGACGCAGCAAGGTCGATGGAATAACGGGGGTAAGGCGCGCCGGCGAGCAGCACGACATCGCAGCCTTCCATGGCACGCTGCAACTTTTCGGGCTCTTCGAGCGAGGCCTCGACGAACGTAACCGCCCGCCGCCGCACGAGCATGGTGATCGACTGCGGGCGCCTCGTCACCCGCACCTCGGCGCCTTGGGCAAGGAGCTCGTCGACGATGTTCAGGCCTAAAAAGCCGGTGCCACCGATTACCAGTGCGCGCATTGGGGCGCGCATCAGCCGAGCGCTCCGTTTTCGATGAGCCGCGCGCACTCTTGCCGGCGTATTTTGCCGCTGGTCGTGCGCGGCACTTTGCCAACCGCGCAAAAGTGAATCTCGTCGGCTTTCACGCCGAGCACCTCGAGCAGCTCGGCGCGCACGGCCTTGGCGATGGATTCGCGCTTGGCTGCGTCGGCGAACGATGTTTCGGCGACCACAACGAGATCTTCGGTTCCCGCAGTAGGGTTCGCTCGCCCAAAGGCCGCTACTCCGCCTGCACGAACGCCGTCTACCTCGCCTGCGATGCGCTCGACATCGTACGGATAGATGTTCCTTCCGCCTTTGATAATGAGCTCTTTGGCGCGTCCGGTGACGAAAAGCCTTCCGCCATCGATGAAACCAAGGTCGCCTGTGTGAAGCCACCCGCCCGAAAGGGCCGCTTCACTTGCTTGGTCGTTTCCGAAATAGCCGCTCATGAGCGAAGGCCCGCTCGTGCGCACTTGCCCAACCGTTCGCTCAGAAACCACCTGGCCGTTGTCGTCGAAAATGCCAACGGTCATGCCGGCAACCGGGCGCCCAACGCTTACGGCGCGGTGGCCATTTGGTGTGGCCACGACCTGGCCATCGCGCTCGAGCGCGATGCGATCGACCGAGAGAAATTGCACCTTCTCGTGGTGCAACGGAAACGTGATGGCAAGTGTGGCCTCGGCCATTCCGTAAACTGGCATGGGCGCGTCATTGCGAAAGCCATGGGGGCCGAAACGCTCGCGAAAGCGATCGATGGTGGTTGCGTGCACGGGCTCGGCGCCGTTCAGCGCGTGGCGCCATGTTTCGAGGTGCAAGTTCGAGCTGTCGCCAGGGCGCGCCACGCACATGTCGTAGGCGAAATTCGGAGCGGTCGAAATGGATCCGCCGACGCGCTGGATGAGATCGAGCCAACGGTATGGCTTCATGACGAACGACTCCGGCGACATGACGTGCACCGGATACGGATGGCAAATCGACGTAAGCAGCACGCCGATGAGCCCCATGTCGTGGAAGAGCGGCAGCCAGCTCACCCCAACGTCGCTTTCGCGCAAACCGAGCCCGTGTGCAATGGCAAAGGCGTTCGAGACGAGTGCCCGATGCGTGATGATGGCGCCTTTCGGCTGCCCGGTCGTTCCGGATGTATATTGCAAGAATGCGATTTCGTCGCCGTCGATGGACGGGAGCACGAGCGGCGTTCGCGCGATGCCGTCGAGATCGCCCTCGCCAATCACTTCGCCCAGCGTGGCTTTTACCGCCGTGTCTTTCGCAATGGCGTCGCGAATTCGGCCATAGGTGACCGTCAGGCGCGCGCCGCAGTCTTGGGCGATGTTCGCAAGGTTTACGAGGTACCGATCGACGCTGCCAAACGTCATGGGCGTGGCGAGTGGAACAGGGACCGCGCAAAGCATCATGGCCCCGATCATGGCCTCGACAAAAGCGTGACCCGTGGGCATGAGCAGCATGACCCTGTCGCCGCGCCGGACGCCCCGGCTTGCGAGAAGCTTCGCCCAGCGCAAAGCTGCTTCGAGCGCAACGTCGGCCGTTTTTTCGATGGCCTCGCGCCCCGTGTGAATCGTTACGAAAGGAGCATGCGATTGAGCCGCGGCTTCGAACGCAGCGACCAGCGAGTCGTGCGGAGCACGCACGTCGACGTCGCTCGACACGCGCGAAAGTGGGGTCGTCATGGGCGCAGGCACCTTGCTTCCATCGAGGATCGGGACACTCGGTAGCGCGAAATCGGAAAGCGGTCTAGTGCTCGGACACTGCGAACGAATGCAAGGCAAGCGCGGGCGCGCATCGCGAAGGGCAGCGCGAAGAGCAGGTAGCAGCAAGGTTACTGCGTTGACCGCGTGAATCAGCCGAGCACGAAGATTGCTGCATAATGCAAGGTGCTGCCACCAAGCACGAAGAGGTGCCAAATCTCGTGGAAGCCGAAAAAGCGCGGAAACGGGTTTGGTTTTTTCGTTGCATACACAATGGCGCCGAGCGTGTACGTCACGCCGCCCGCGACGACGAGCGAAAGTGCGAGAGCCGGCAGCGCACGAAATGCCGTGGTGCCTTTGACCACGACGAGCCAACCCATGGCAACGTACATGGCCGTGTACAGCGCTCGCGGCGCGCCCATCCACGCGATGCGCATCGCAACGCCAAGAATGGCAAGCACCCAAAGCGTAGTCAGCATGAAGTGCCTCGTCGTGCCGTGGAACGCGCGCCAGAACACCGGCGTGCAGGTGCCGGCAATGAAAAGAAAGATGGCCGAATGATCGAGCTTGCGCAGCCGTTGCGTCAGGCGCTTGCTGCCCAAAACGAGGTGATACGCCGAGCTTGCGGCGTAGAGCAGCACGAGCGTGATCGCGTAGGCAACGGTTGGGAAAAACACGTCGCTGTCGCGTGAATGAACGAGCAGCGCCACGACCGCCACGCACCCAACGACCAAGCCGCCGAGATGGGTGTAACCGCTGATGGGATCGCGCGCTCGACAGAGCACACGAAACCACTTGCCAGGACTGCCGGGACGTTGAGTGGGTGCCATTGGCACCCTAAAGCTTCGCTCACGCTCTTGGGAATTGTCGTCAGCTGTCGGTCACAGCTGCTGGGCATTGTCGTCAGCCGTCGGTCACATCAGCGCCGTGCGGTCAGTCTTGCTATCGTGCTTGGCAGAGTGCCGCCCATATCGCCCGCGTTTGCCAATGATCCCGCCATCACTGGACCGCTCGGTGGGCTCGTTTTTTCGGGCGTACGCCCGGGCAGCTCGATGATGGTGGTGCGCGCGATTCGCTGGTACCGCGATCTGGCGCGCCTTGGCATGCATCTGCCGTTCTTCATGGTCCACGACTTCGGGCTGCTTTATGCCGCACCGAAAGAGCATCTCGAGCTTGGGTTGCGGCCCGGTGCCGACGCCGTGGTTGCGCGCCTTGCTCGCGCAAGCGGCTTGGTGGCGACCTACCGCGGCGTGCTTAGTGAAATCTCCGAAAGCGCGGCAAGTGCCCGCGCGCGGAGCATGCGCCTGCCGGACAATCTCGTGGTCGTCGTGCTTGCGCGAGTTCTTGGCCCCATCGTGCAGCGTGCAAATATCAAGGCGCCGTACGCACCCAGCCTCCCGCTGGATCCGGAAATGGTGCGCGATATCGACACGCAGTTGCCCATGCTTTTCGAGGCGACCTCGCGTGAATTCGAGCGGGCGGCCCTTGATGCGCTGGCTCACTTGCGGCTCCACATTCTTACGCTCGCCGATGCGCTCGATATCGACACGCTGCGCCTGCTCGGCATGCTTGGCCCCGAGTCCACCTTGGCCGGTGCGCTTGCCCATGTCGACTTGCTGGCGGCGATGACCAGCCCGGCGGCCAACGATATCGTCAATTTTTCGCTCGAATTGCTCCCGAACGTGCTCGAAACGCGCCGCGCTCGGGCCGCAGGCATGCATGCTGTGCACGGCTATGCCGGCATTGGCACGAAAGGATCGCTCGACTCGCTCGTGCTCACCGAACTTGCGTGGGACGAACTCGAGTTTTCGCGTCGCATGGTCGAAAACGAACTTTATTATTACACGCGCGAGCAGGCGCCTGACGAAGCGCGTCGGCTGCACTACCTCGTCATCGATGCGTCGGCGTCAATGCGCGGCGACAGGCAGGTTTTTGCGCGTGGGCTTGCCATTGCGCTCGGCAAGAAGCTCCAGCTCGCGGGCGAAGAGGTGTGGATGCGTTTTTTTGACTCAAGGCTTTACGAGGTACAAAAAGCGCGCTCTGGGCAGCTTCCTGCGGCCTACCTTCTTGGTTTCAAAGGCGAGCGAGGCAGAAACCCCGCGCGCGTTTTCACCCAGCTCGCCACCGAGCTAGCCCTTTTGCGTGCGCGCGACGGGCGCGATCCGGTTGTGCACCTTCTCACCCACGCAGCGCTGCACGTGCCGCGGCCGCTCGTGCAGGAGGTCACGCAAAAGGCGCACCTTTTCGGCATTTTTATCCTGCCAAGTGGCGGTGTGCTCGATCTCGAATACCTCGATTTGCTCGAAGGGCATGCCGTGGTTGACCACGCAACATTGACCGAGAAAAGCGCACGCGCCCGGGCCGCCACGAAGATCGTTCAAGATGTGTCTGACGTTGCCGAACGCGTGCCTCCGTCGGTTGCGCCACGCTCGCAGCGTGCGCGCGATCCTCACAGACTACCGGGCATGCCATAGTCACGCTATAGAGGGCAGTGTTTATGCGCCCATAGCTCAGTTGGATAGAGCAGCGGCCTTCTAAGCCGCGGGTCGGTGGTTCGAGTCCACCTGGGCGCGATGGTTTTTCGGCTTATTTTGGATGCTCGTTTGGCTCGGTAGAGGCGGTTGGTGCTGGTTGCGGGTACAAATCTGGCACA